>Ga0056108_1000080_pt1 | contig 36072 bp, 42 predicted proteins | sample WorMetG1BERMUDA1_FD_83875 | JGI IMG/M metagenome (GOLD analysis project Ga0056108, IMG submission 83875) | Marine gutless worms symbiont microbial communities from Max Planck institute for Marine Microbiology, Germany - Inanidrilus... ... | reverse complement strand
TGGCCGCTCTTCGCGGCTGGCACGCAGCATCGCACGAGGACCGGAGGCAGAAATTTCTTGGAAAGTCGCCTTTCGTCGCCGTATGATCACGGGAGGCAAGTCAAATGGGGAATGCCCATTAAGGAGTATGGACAAGGCACTTTTCGGGGTTGTTTTTACAACGGGCGGGCCTGCGGGTCCGCCCTGTTTTTGCGGCTCGTGGCGTGCCGCTTATCAGTCATAGATGTCGCTGACATCGATGTCGTAGCGCTTGCTCCATGCCTCCACCACCGGCAGATCGAGAGCCGCCGGCAGAGGCGACAGGCCATGTGCTCCACCGTTGAGCACGTAGTCGCAACAACGGTTGTGGGCGGCGAAGATTGGATCGATGAAGAACATGGTGGTCGGCGCTTCGAGCAAAAAGTTCAAGGGCGCCTTTGCCCCGGCAATGCGCGAGTCTGGGAACTGTTCGCCATATTCGTCATCTGCTCCCATATTGATGAGGTGGACTCGGTCCTCGATTTGTTCCGGTTCGAACAGATCTTCTATGAGGTTCGGCTGTCCTGTCGCGGTGATGACGCCAAATGCGCCGTTGATCGCAGTCAGCAAGGCTTGGTCCGCCTCACTTGGCAAGGTGGCGAAGCCCTTTTTCGCGGCCTTTCGGCGATGGTCCTCTTCCGTCTCCACAACAATCAGGCGGGCACCCTCCAGCGCAAGATAGCGAGCGATACCCTGCCCGACTTTGCCGAAACCGAAAAGCACGAACGTCTTGTCCAGAAGGTCAGGCGTGAGGAACTGCTTGAGCGCTCGGACACATGCTTCGCCGGTACCGAACATGCCTTCCAAGCATTTGAGTTTGGACAGATCGAGGCTGTAGATCGGTAGGTTGGTTTCAAGAGTGGAATAGACCGGCATGCCGGACTGGGTCAGTTCGACATAGCCTTCTGTTATGGTGACATGCGGCATACCGGGTATCTGGCCACAGCAGTCCAGTGCGATATCAAATTCACCGGCGATTTTCCCATGGTCGAGTTCGATCTTCGCCCCGTGCTCACGCAGGCATGTCACACAGTCCTGTTTGGGTTCCAGGCCCGGCAACCTCAGATGCGTCACCGTAACATCGGCGCCCGCAAGATAAAGCGATTCCAATTTGAGCATGGTTTCGCGGGTGAGCGGGATATTGTGGAGCACACGCCGGCCTTCGAGCGGTCGGGATTGCTGCCATTCCGCGTTAAGCTGCTGCAGGAACGGATACTGACCATCATATCGCTGATTGAAGCTTTGAAGCGCTTCGAGGTCCATATGTATGACTCCAGATTGATCCATCAGAACCGACGAGAGATTGACCTCACCGGCGATAGGAGCCCTCTATCCGCCCGTTGGCGGCCGGGCAAGCGAAATCGGGTCGATCGGCTACTTCAAGGAGGCCCCGCAATGCGCAAGTCGGGCGGGTCTTCGCGCATCACGGGGGAAAGCGGCCCGCCTGAATAGCGGTCAAGCAAGCCCCTTTCTTTTCAGAAACGTCTTCTCGCAAATCGCCAGCCGATGCCGCGTTTGTTGGCACCCTCCTTGAAAGGCACACTGAGATACGCGGAGCGGCGTGAACCGTCATGCGGCTCATGAAACGTTGCCGGACAGCGTGCCGTCAGGGTGTCCGGTTGTGTTCCCGGCCTTTGTTAACCCTTCGGCCCCGTCTTTCTGCATATCGTTGGATTGTGTCCGGAAACAACCATGGCAAGATTAAATCTCTGTAATCTACCTGGTTGCGTTGTGTCTGATATGTGAAGAATGCATGGCTCTGCGTCGATGACGATTTCCGGCGCGACACCAAGCTGTTTCAGCGTGACAACGTTCATGATATGTTCGTGTACTATTAATGTTCAGGGTGGATTATGAGCGTGAAACCGGTTTTCCAGGACTGGACGGCGAAGGCCGTCGAGCATCGTGTGCTCGAGGCGGCGGAAACCCTGATGCTGTGTCCGCGCGCCAACGGACCAAAGGTGTTCGGCTCTTCGATGCCGCATCCGCTGCGCCGACCGCAAGACGCCTATGCGGCAGACACGGCGCGTTACCGTCGACGTCCGAGAGCTGCCGCCATCGATCGCATGGAGGAATGCTGGGATTGGATCAACAGACATCCGGTCACAGGGGAGCGGCACTTGCTTTACAACTGGGCACGGACGAAGTGCGCAAGCGGGCGATCCTTGAAGGCGCTCGCGCGGTGCGAGGGCCTTTCGGAACGCATGTTGCGCCGGGAGATTTCGCGCATCTGCCGGATAATCGCCGAACAACTCAACGCGGCCCAGAAGGCGAATCTGCACGGCGATGGCGATCGCCCGACAGAAGCGACGGTCAAATCATCGGAGAAGACCGACTACCAGCAATACTGGAGGGCGCATAATGCGCGGCCCGAGATCGATCCTGCCCAGCGGAAATCGCGTGTTCTCTAAATCTGGCGTGTGATTTGGAATGACGCGACAAGCATAACCCCCTCTGTGCTGCTCGGGACCCGCATTCCTTATGGATCTCGCTATGGCGGGCAACCACAGGGCTTGACTGCGCGTGCTTCCGGCTCCCCTTTGCACAACAAGGTGACGTTCGATGCCAGCCGGTATGGTGCCTGACGCCGTTTCGGCGCTCATATCCTCAAATAGCTGCCGAGCCTAACCATCAGGCCAGTTTTGAGCCGACCCGCTCTCGAGATGGTGTTTCGAACCTGGCCGCTCGCACGAGGGGCCGATTGATCTGATCGATCAGGGCACGTGGCGTATCGCATGTCGGACGAACGTCACAAGCACTATGGCAAGGGCGAGACGATGGTTCCAGTGTGATTTGCGGGCCGAAAGTTGCTGAATGAGCATCCCACAATCACCTCAGGAACTTCGGAACCAGTGCACTAGTCTTTGAAGCAATTTGATCGAAGGCGAGCACAAATGGCGTCCAGTCCCAATGTGAACACATTTTTTTGATATTTACTCTCCGCAAATGAGTCAATCTTCTGACATCAAATCAATATTTTTCAAATTTAAAACGCGTGATTTGCAATATTTGCTAAAAGGGATTTCTTAGGATAATCTAATTACGAATCACTCGGTAGCATAATTGGATCGATGAAGGATAAAAGATGGAAATGACTACGGAAAAAAACAGTGAAAGCCGTGATCCGGCTCGCGATGAACTTCTGGTGGAGCTGACCGCCGATGTGGTCGCTGCCTATGTGAGCAACAATGTGGTGCAGACCGGGGACCTGCCGGATCTCATCGCCAATGTGCATGCGGCTCTGGGAACGACGGCGCAAGGTGAGAGCAGCAAGCCGGAGGTGATCGCAAAGCCGGCCGTCAACGTACGCAAGTCGATTCAGCACAACGAGCTCGTCTGCCTCGAATGCGGTAAAAAGTTCAAGTCGCTGAAACGTCACCTGATGACCTATCACAATCTGACGCCCGAAGCGTATCGCGCCAAATGGGACCTTCCCGCGAACTACCCGATGGTGGCGCCTGCCTATGCGGAAAAGCGGTCGCAACTGGCGAAAAAGATGAAGCTTGGCCATAAGCGGGACTGATGGGCCTGGCGGCGGGCAAGGATCGTATTGCGACAATCGCAGGAGAGCTGGGTGGGGCCAAGGCCCGGCATCCGCGGCGGTCGCGCTGGATCGCCTGCGGCGGCTAATGTGATGGCGCGGCCGAAAGGCGTTCTTCGGCGATGCGGTCCGCGATCTCCTGGGTCGGCAGACCTTCAGTGTCCGCGCGCGCGAAGACGGCCGCAAGAGTCTTTCCGATTTTGCGTATCTCCGCTTCCAGAGCCATGTCGCTGAGATCAGGTCTGGCAAGCGCAATCACGCCGCCGGCATTGACAACATAGTCCGGTGCATAAAGGACGCTGCGCTCCAACAAAGCGATACCATGGCGATCTTCCGCCAGTTGATTGTTGGCCGACCCGGCGACAATCGGCGCTTCCAGTTCGGCGATCGTTTCGTCGTTCAGACCGGCACCGAGGGCGCAAGGCGCGAAAATGTCGGCTCGGACGCGGTGAGCGTCATGCGGCTCGACCCACTCGCTGCCGAACGCATGCATAGCGCGTTCGACAGCATCCCGGCTGATGTCGGACACGACCAGCTTCGCGCCTGCGTCATGCAAAAGCCGGGCGAGCGCATAGCCGACATTGCCAAGTCCTTGTATCGAAACCGTGCGGCCACGCAGTCGGCGATCGCCAAAGGCGTGTTTCAGCGCAGCGCGCATTCCGTGGTAGACTCCAAGCGCCGTGTGGGGCGACGGGTCACCCCGCCGGTTGCGTGCGGTGCCGCGCACATGGTTGGTCCCCTGGCTGATCGCTTCCATGTCGGCCGGCGTGAGACCGACATCCTCCGCGGTGATGTAGCTGCCACCCAGTTGATCGACATGCCTGCCGAACGCCGTCATCAAAGCCGGTGTTTTGTGTCTTGCCGGGTCACCGACAATGACGGCCTTGCCTCCGCCGAAATCGAGGCCGGCCAATGCGTTCTTATAGGTCATGCCATGCGAAAGACGCAGAGCGTCGGCGAGTGCGTCGTCGAAATCGTTATAGGGCCACATGCGGCATCCGCCGAACGCCGGGCCGAGGCGCGTATCGTGAATGGCGATGATCGTTGACAATCCCGTTTCGGCATCGCTGCCGAACACCACGCGTTCGTGGTCGCGATAGTTGCGGTGATCCAGTCGGGTTCTGTGTATCTGATCCAAAAAAGTCTTTTTTTCGAAAGAGCTCCGCATGGCAGCCCTCCCTTCGCCCCATCGTTGTGACGCCGGGCCGTGAATTCCTTCATTTTATATCATATGATGCCAGCAGGATTCGATTTAAAGCGCTGCATTTACACAGTTAGTTGAAGTCTGCGGAACTGGTCGGCATTGGATGCGCCGAGGTGACGAACCTGCGTCCAGGCCTCTTATCGATACGATGCGCGGCGCGTTTCGCCTATGGCCGTGGCGGCCGAGGCCGACCGGCGGGCGGAGGTCGATTGGGTGGCAGCGGCTGCACGGCGACAGGCCTTCGCGGCCGGTAATAGCGATCCCAATCCCGATACCAGGGGCGGCCAGAATAGTATCTGTTCCAATAGTTGCGGTTGAATGGCACCACGGCGATGCCGAGCGCCGGGGCGATCGTTGCCGTCAAGGTCCTTAGCCTGCCTTGATAGGTAACGTCGATATAGGAAGCCGACATCCAGCCGCGTTCGCCGCCCCACGAGACGTCGCACCAGTTGTATGCTGCCAGACACCCATACGTCACGATCGGCGAGCGGTTGGGTACGGTCAGCAGGGCGGGGTAGGACGTTCCCGGGCCGGCCCGCAGGTTCACATTGGCAGTGGTGACGCCGGGCACCGCAGCGAATGCCGCCCCGGTGAAAAGCGCGCACGTGAAAAGGGCCAATGCGCAGATCAACGGCGTTCTCATGACCATTTCAGCTCCGAATGCCGCCCGCCCTTTATCTGTAGCCATTTTGACGCGATCAGGACGAAACGGCCAATAATGCGATCGATACGCGCAATTGTGGCCGTTTGTGGACGGGGTGTCGCGGCGTGGATGGTCCTGGCCGGAAGGCGATCGCGACAGCCGAAACGCGGCCGCTTGGTATGCCGTCGCAGCTCGGTGGCGTCGCAACCGGATCATGTCATCTGCTCCAGTGCGCTCAAAAGCTCGGCAATTTGGATGCCAAGGAACGCGCCCAAAGCAGACTGGTCACAACACCGCGCGGTGCCGTTCCCGGCGACACCTAAGCCAATGTCCATTGCCGACACGTCGTCAGCGTTGGCTGGCCGGCTGTGGCCGGCATAAAACACGCCGTCCGCGATGGATCGAGGCCGTGAGGCCAGTGGGTTTCTCTGTGGGATGGAACCATCCGACGGAAGCGGTGCGAATTTGCCTTGCGCAGCACTTGCCACGACGGATGAATATGGGTCTATTTTGTCGACAGATCTCGCAAAGGCGGGTGTCGCGGGACAGGAGCAGCCATGAATAACCGCTTTCGAAACCTGGTCTATGGCCTGGCCTTCGCCATTATGGTGGGCTATGTCCTGCGCATCGGTGCGCCGATCTTCATCCCCGTGATGGCCGGCATCATTTCCGTCTACGTGCTTTCGACAACCGCGACCAGCCTTGGCCGGGTGCCGTTGATCGGGTCGCTGATACCGCTATGGCTGCGCCATGCGCTTGCTTTGTGCGTTTTCATTCTGCTCGGGGTGCTTCTCGTGTTGCTGTTTGCCGCCAATATTCAGCAGGTGGTGGCGCTTGCGCCGCAGTATGAGTCCACCTTGCTGTCTTTGGCATCCGACACGGCGAGATTGTTGGGCATCGATGACGAACCCTCCTGGAGCTCGATCCGCAATCTGGTCCTTGGAGAGATCGACCTGCAGAGATTGATCGGCACCACTGTCACCTCGGTATCGGTCTTTGGAGGGCAGGTTTTCGTGGTCATTCTCTACGCCGGTTTTCTGATGGCGGAGCGCCTGCATTTCAGCGAAAAGATCGTGTTGGCCGCGCGGACGCAGGATGACGCAAAGCGGGCGATGCGGGTGATCGGCAGCATCAACCAGCGCATCGGCGAATATCTGACAGTCAAAACGCTGGTCAATGTCATACTCGGCCTGATTAGTTATGTGGCGATGCGGCTGATCGGCGTCGATTTCGCCGGCTTCTTTGCAGTGCTGATCGGCTTTCTCAACTATATCCCCTATGTGGGATCAATGGTCGGCGTCGCGTTTCCGGTGATCCTAACGGCCGCGCAATTCGGGTCCGTCGAGACGATCCTGATCGTGCTGGTGAGCCTGACGGCTTCGCAGATCCTGGTCGGCGGTGTGATCGAGCCACGTATGTTCGGCCGGTCGATGAATCTCAGCCCCTTCGTGGTGCTGATTTCACTCACGGTCTGGTACGCGATGTGGGGCATTCCAGGTGCCATTCTGGCGGTGCCGATGACGTCGGCCGTGGTTATTGTCCTGGCCGCCTTCGAACCGACGCGACCGCTGTCGGTGTTGCTGTCGCGTGACGGCAAGTTCGTGCTCAACGACTGGGGCAAGCCGAGCCGCGAGGCGACGCAAGCCTAAGGGTAGGGGTTTTCCTCCGCGACCTCCGCGTCGACGATCGACCTTATGACGATCAGTGTGCGCTGCAGATTGCTCAGCTTGTTGTCGCCGCCGAAAGCCGAGGCGTCGAGATAGCCGCCCGGTCCGTTGTGACCCATGCCGGGCATGCGTACTCTGGTGAATTTTCCCTGTTTGCGGGCCAGATTCCAGTAGGAACTGCCGAACAGCCGCCAGCGATGAACGAAAAACACGCCGCCGATCCTGGAGACCCGATCCTCGGAGCCCTCGATATGGACCAACCGGTCAAGGGCGCCGAGCCCGGCATGGGACGACAAAACGCCGCCGAGAGAGATCAGCGTCAGCCGGCTGTGAAAGGCCGACTGCAAAAACGGCGCCGCGCCGAGGCAGATTTCCGCGCCACCGTTGTAGCCGAGCAGGACGATCGGCTTGTGGGCGGCGACCGAATATCCGCTGGCAATCAGGCTGTCCCGCATCGTCTGGTAGGTGCCCGCGCTATAGATCGGTCCGTAGCGCCCATCGGCGGCGACCAGCACCTGGAACAGATTGCGCAGCCGGATCAGCGTTTTGGTGACGAGCGCCCTGTGCCGGCCGAGAAAGCGCCAGAAACGGGCGAATATGCGCTGACCATTCAACGGGATGCCGGCCGGCGAATAGGGAAAGAAATTGTCGATCACCGTCACATCCGGAAGCGTTTTTTTGAGCGCTTCCAGGAAGTTCTTTTCCATCGCGGGATGCACGTCGCCGGCCATGGTGCCAATACCGGTGACGTAGAAAACGACCGCTTTGCTGTGTGTGTCCACGCCTCGGGGCAAGGGGTCAGACTGCGCTCCGGTGTGTTCGCGCTCTCGTTCGTCGCCGTCAGGCTCCGTCGACCATCGCGACCACCAGGCCATTGCCTCGAACGGTGCCGTAAACAGCGCGATGAACAAGGTGGCGCCCATCACCAGCATGATGCCGAAAAACAGTTGCTCCAGATCGCTCATCGGCTTTTCACCTTCTGTTTGACGAAATCGAGGATTTCAGCCGAGGAGAAGCGCGAGAGCTCGCGGCTGGCGAACAGAAATCCGCCGGTTCTGGTGGATTTGCTGCGTCTGAAAAACGCGCGCTCAAGCAGTCCGGCGAGCAGCCAGCCGGACAGAGCGCAGAAGGCACCCGGGAGAAACGGCACCTGGGCGCCGTAAAACATGCCGAACATCATATTGAGGCTGGTCCAACCATAGAGGACGTAGAGCACGATGTTGCCGATGCTCGGCAGCACGGCGAGAAAGCCGAAGATCAGTGGCGCGGTGGCGATGAAGATCACCGACATGAGATTCCAGGGTGCGACCGGCGTATCGAAAAGCAGGCGCGCGACCAGCGCGGACATGGCGATCCACAGGCCCAGCCGGAGCGTCAGGGACACGCCGCTGACCAGCAGCCCGAGCACGAAGCCGATCGGGGAGGCGGAGACCAAAAACAGGGCAAAACACTGTCCCAGCAGGATCGACATGCCGGCGGTGAAGACGATCACGATCGACGCGAACCGGCTGATGTCATCCACAAGGGCCGTGTCGTATACCGTCGGATTAAAGCTGAGCGCTCCGCCGATCAGATACTCCACCTGCCGAAAAACCTCGGACCACTCCATCACGCCGCCAATCATGCCGCCATTTAACAGCGGTGAGGCTGGCCCATTTTGGCGGCAAATTCAATGCTGACAATGCGCCGGCCGCCCTGCGATGTCCCGACCCATGGCCGCATCCCGCAGGCTGGCGACTATGGCGCGAACGATAGATAGCCAACGGTTGCGCGAAGGGCTTGCATATCTGCCGTCGCGTTGAGAGGGCGAACCCGTCCAATCCGGTTGGATAACTGGTGTCCGCTTTGTCAACGGCATTGAAACGCATCACCGTCGATTGTGTTTGTTCATTTTTTGTTCTATCTCTTCGGAATGGAAGAGGAGAGGCAAAATGGTGGAGCAGAAGCGGAAATTCGCGCGTTTTCAAGATCTTCATACGCGGCCCGGTGCCTTTGTCATGGCCAATGCGTGGAATGCCGGGTCGGCGATGATTCTCGAGCGCCTTGGTTTTGAGGCGCTGGCGACGACATCAGCGGGTCTTGCCTTTTCGATCGGACTCCGCGATTCGCAGGCATTGTTGTCGCGGGACATGGTCCTGGCCAATGCCCGGGAGATTGTCAACACCATCCATCTGCCTGTTTCGGCCGATCTTGAGGGTGGCTTCGGCGATGCGCCCGAGGCCTGTGCCGAGACCATCCGTCAGGCGATGGAGGTGGGCCTCGTCGGCGGCTCGATCGAGGATGCGACGGGTGATGCGGACCAACCGATCCACGCGTTCACGCTGGCGGTCGAGCGGGTGAGCGCGGCGGTGGAGGCCCGTCGGGGTCGACCGTTCCTGATCACCGCCCGGTCTGAGAATTTCCTGCATGGCCGGCCGGATCTCGATGACACGATCACCCGTTTGCAGGCTTTCGAACGGGCAGGCGCCGACGTGCTCTACGCGCCGGGATTGCCGGATCTCGAGGCGATTCGGACGGTCTGCGCTTCCGTCGTCAGGCCGGTCAATGTGGTGATGGGCCTGTCGGGCCCGACATGGTCCGTGGCGCAACTGGAAAATGCCGGTGTCAAGCGCATCAGCGTCGGCGGCTCCTTCGCGCGCGCAGCGCTTGGCGGATTGATGCGCGCCGCGACCGAGGTGCGCCAGCACGGCACCTTCGGCTATGCGGTCGAAGCACTGCCCGATGCGGAGGCGCAGCGATATATGTGGGCCGGCCGGAAATAGGATGCTGCGTCGCCCTTCTTGGTCCCGTCGCGACGGCTTGGTGCCTATCTCTTCACATCCCTGCGGCTCTTTCGGCCAAATCGAGAGCCACATCAAAAACGGCTTCGTTAGCTCTTTTGAGCGCCGCCGATTCATGCGGCTCCAGCGGGTCGAGGAAGGTCCGCTTCTTCGGCAGCGCGTCCCAAACCGTCAGCATCGAAACCGACGCGACACCGAAATGACGTGCAACCGCGGCAACGGTTGCCGTTTCCATATCGACCGACAGAAGGCCTTCTGCCGCCCATTGATCGCACATGGCGTCGGACTGGGCAAACAGGCTGGGCCATGTCAGGTGCGTAACGTGTCGTGTCCTGAGGTTTCGTCTTTGCAGCGCGTCATCGGCGCGGGCGCGCCAGGCCGGATCGGTTTGCACCCATTCATCGGTGCCGTAGATCCGCGATACGCCGTCGCGCGTCGCACAGGCGTCGGGCAGAACCACGATGCCGGTGCCGATCCGCTCGTCCAGCGTGCCGCAGGTGCCGATCTGAATGAGCAGCGGCGTGCCCATATGCGCAAAGATATGAGCGGGTTCGACCGCCCTGGCGGCCCCATAGGCGCAGCAATAGGCGATACGGGCACCCTTGAAGGTGCCGGTGAACATGTCCGGAAACGCCAGTTCCTTGACATCCTCCAGTCTGACGAGCCGTTCGGCAGTGGCTTGTTCGCGCCACCAGGTGCCCTCGAGAACGAGCGCATGCGGTTCCTCTCCTGGCGGCATGCCCAGCGCCTCGCGCCAGATGTTATGGGAGAGGTCCAATATCGCCATGTCAAAGGCTCCGCCGCACAGATTATTTGTAGCTATGACTTTATTGTAACAAATTCCGCTGTCAATCGGACGGCTCTCGGCAAGGGCCTTGTCGGCGAGCCAGTCGACATCGCGAAGGGGCGGCCGATATGTGTAGAAGCGGCTTCGGTCGTCCGTTTCAGTTCTGTCTTGTCTGAATTTGCTATTTTAAGACAAAATGTTACGCCGGAGCGATGCTGCAAGAGGCTGCTGCAGCGGCAATGTGGCATATCCGGCTGTCCGAGAATCCCCTATAACGGCCTCAACAAAGCTATCGTGCACTTTGTGCGTCCGGCGGCGCTGACGCAGGATTGCCGATCGTGGGCCCCGCCCTCCGAACCCCTTCGAGATGATGTTGAGTCGGTTGCTCCTTCGCCCGTCGGTGAAGAGGAACCCATAGACGGTTGCATTATACAGAAACACGTATAGATTGTATATTGAGATGTCAGCAATTAAAGATTTAGGACGGATAAACGCCATGTATCACGGAACGATGGGGCGAGGGGCCCGTGACGGGGATGAGAATAGATGGGTTCTCAGGCGGAACGGACCGCTTCCAGGCCTCTTCCCAGGCACGGTAATCTTGGTTTGCGTCGCGTTCCTGTCGGCCTGCGGTTCCAATCCGCGCGACGGGGCGGGAAACGCTGAGAAACTGCAACAGAAGGAAATCTATGACTGCTCCGATATCGGTGAGGAAGCGGCGTTGGAAGAGGATCTAAAGCGGAACCATGACGATTCTTCTGTTCGTTGGTCCGGCTCAGGAGCGTATCCCCACCTTGAAAGGGTGGCGAAGAGCATTGCCGTCAGCAATGCGGGTCGCAGGTTCACCGTCAAAAACTGCAGTATGCTCAGTGAGCAGACGGTCCGAGTGCCTTTCAAGTTCTCGCTGGTCGATAAGAACATCCACTACATAATAGAAACAAAAATAAGTAATAATTATATCAGTGAGATATGCGTTACGAGAAATGAATACTCCCTAGATTATATTATTGATGATGAGTTAGAGGAGTATTTTCAGCAAGCGATACGAGATTACGAAGAGTCGGGAAGTCGTGTCCCTTTTTATCCGCACCGGACGGAAAAATGCTTCAAAGCCGGTGAGTTGCGATGATGGACGTTCCGATACCGAGACCGCGCCCGTACAATTCGAAGACGGACTACACCATCAGGGTTGGAGAATCTCCAATCAGATTGGACTGGCTTCCGACCGGATCATCGCATCTCGTCATCACCGGGCATGCCCCGGATGGCCGACAGTTGTGGGAAATCAACGGGTTGCCGACAGACCCCGACGGCGAACCCACCGGCGCGACGGTGGGAGCGCTCTTCGACCTCGATGACACAATCCAGGTTCATTACGAAACAGGCGAATGGAAGCATGGGCCGGGGGCCATCAATCAGCGTGTCGTCTGGTACGGCGGACCGGATGCAATAAACAAGAACCGTAATACGCTTCGCTATACCGGCGAACTCATCAACGAGAAGCAAATCCCGTATCGGGCTACGACGACAAACAGCAATGCTTCCGTTTGGACATTGCTTCCATCGATTGGCTTTGATCCGCGGCGGCTGTTCCGCTACGGCGGCTTTAAGGGAAATGTCCCGGGTTTTTCGCGCAATCTGCTGGCTCCGGAACCGAGACCAAAGCGCTTGCAACCGGGTGATTACCGATGAGGGCGATGCAGCAGTCCAATCCACGGCACGGTTCAAAGAAGCTGTGCGGCGGAACGTGCGACAAGCTGAACGGGCCAGCGCGTCCGCTCATTCGGGACGCCATTGTGCAAGCGGCGATCGAAGCCGGCGGGGGCGATATGGTCGCCTATCTGAAGCAGCAGGCCGAGAAACATCCGAGCGCCTTCCTGACGCTGCTCGGAAAGGTGCTGCCGATGCAATTGACTGGTGTCGATGGCGAGGTGGTCAAGACACACATCACGTTTTCGATCGTCGATCCGAAGCAGAGGTGAGCGGCGCGTTTGCCATCATTTGGGCTAGAAACGTGTCTATCACATACGCAACCTAAAGGGGTATTCTCAACTGATTCTCTTTTTGGCTGGGAGCGCTCGTTAAGCACCGGAATCGCCCCGGGGCACGCTGACGGGATATGAAAGGAATCGGCATGATCTACCGATCAATGCTTCTATTGGTTGTCATTTCGGCAGCCGCGCTGGCCGGCTGTGGCCGGGATATCGAAAACCCGCTTTTCGATGCGGAGGAAATTGCCGTGTTGAACGACGGTGGCTCCATTGACAGCACAAATCCCAAACTGGCCATTGCCGATGAGGTATGTCTCATCGGTCCTGACAACATCAGAGGTTCAGACTATCGCGGATGTATCCTCACGCCAACGCAGTCCATGGCCCTGATCCGAGACGGACAGTGCACGCTTTATTCCGTCGACGGCCTAAAGGGACGCGTTTTCGCTCAACACGACAAAACATGCAGGCCCGTTGCACCCGGTTTCGAACTGTACATGTTCGATCGGTACGGCACAAAGCATCTGGTTTTTTCAGACGAACAAATAAGGCGGTGACATGGTGGACATCCCTACTTTCAGTGAAATCGTGGACCTTGACAGAATCGAAGAGGAAATCGATTCATGGACGACCGAGTTTGGAATAGAGAATCTACAGGGCCCACAAGAGTCTCTACAGCACAAAAACGCCTTTGCTCATGCCTATGCATCGGCTGTCATTAGGTATGATCACGGTGTTATCTTTTCGAGATTTTTGGGCAATAGTCGCGAGTACCGTACTTTTTTGACGGATACATACAAAACCGCAACGGGCAGAGAGGGGTTCTCTCTTTCCGGAGTATTCCGGGATGGTCATCGGGATATGTACAACAACCACATAGGAAATCAGATCGGGCAGTTGGCAAGAGAATATGGTCTCCCTAGAGACGCGCTGGCGTATCTGGTTGCTGATGCGGTTGAGACGGGCAAGTTGGTGGCGGATGAGTTTAACGACGAACGTGTGGGTCCGTTGACGTTCAAAACACCGAACTACAGCGGGCCCAGCCCTGACGTAGAGGAGCAAATTCGCGAGGAGTTTGGCATCGACATTTCCGCCGATGTGGGCGCCGGTCGAAGGGGCCGCAATCGGCCGAGAAGGCAATCACAAACGGACAGTGTTACGTCGCCCTATCAAGACGGGGGCGCCCTCGAAGGTGGCGCTCCGGGCCATAGAGGTCGCAATAGAAACCGACGCCGGCCCGAGCCAACCAAGCCTAATAGCAGCGATGCGACAGTCGGAGATACGCAAGCGGTCGAGGAAGCGTCGTTCCGATCTAAGGAAAACAGTGAGAACTGGCGTGGGCCGCATGGTGTCAGCGCGTCAGCGACAAGTACATACAACGTAGGTCTCGGTGGCAATCCACGGACGGAGAGCGACCACCGTACTGTCGAATACGGTTCACTTTCACCTAGCCAAGCCGCGCCCCGAAACGGGGCACGGCGACAACCGCTCTTGGAGCTCTTCGCGCCCTTCGATCCATCCGGGGTATCAGCCGACGGGGGTGGTTCCGTTGACCTTGGATCGCCCGGCACGTCGGTGGTAGACGGCGCTTCAGCAACACTCTTTCCAGGAACAAAACGCGCCGGGCCGTCAAACAACGATGTTGGTAGCTACCAAGGCCTTGTTACCGATTCGGCTCGAACGATGCCGTTTCGCCCAACGGTTGGCCGTCGCGGTTCAACGCCGCCGAAGGCAGAGCAGGCCATCATCGACTTCCTTGTGCACCAGAGTTTGCCCCATTTGTGAGCTGCCCATCGCATTCCGGACAGGGCGGCAGTGACGTCGCCTTCGTGGCACGGCCCGCCGCCAGGTCGACTTGATGTCGTGATCAGGTCACACGGAGAGCGGTCGTGCCGGCACGCGGCATCGGAACCACACAACCACTTTCGACGCAGGTCCGCGATTGTCGAGCAAAAGCGCCACGACCCTGTCCATCGACGTGCCGCGAAAGCTGGCGCTGCTGCTTGAAAGCCATCGCTACAAGGGGGCGTATGGAGGGCGTGGTGGTGGCAAATCGCATTTTTTTGCCGAAATGCTTCTTGCCCGCTGTTACGGCGCGCCGACACGGGCGGCGTGCATTCGTGAGGTGCAGAACAGTCTCAAGGAGTCGGTTCGGCAATTGTTGATCGACAAGATCCAGAAACTGGGACTTGGCTGGTTCTTCGACGTGCTTGGGACCGAGATCCGCGGACGGAACGGATCGATCATCATCTTCAAGGGGATGCAGAGCTACAATGCCGAAAACATCAAGTCGCTGGAGGGCTTCGACGTCGCCTGGGTGGAGGAGGCGCAGACGCTGTCGGCGCATTCTTTGAAACTGCTGCGTCCGACCCTGCGACAGGAAGGGTCCGAACTCTGGTTTTCCTGGAACCCGCGCCACGACACCGACGCCGTCGACCGGTTTTTCCGAGGTGGCCGCACGATGACGGATGGTGTTGCGGTGGAAATCGGCTGGTCGGACAATCCTTGGCTGCCGGAGGTCCTACGCCAGGAGAAAGACGACGACTATGCCAGCGATCCCGACACGGCCGAACAGGTCTGGGGGGGGTGGCTATGAACTCGCCGCCGAGGGTGCCTATTACGCGAAACTGCTGCATGCCGCGGAGAGGGCCGGCCGCATCGGGCGGTTTCCTTATGACACGTGCCGGCCGGTGGACACGGCCTGGGACCTCGGGGTCGATGACTACACGGCCATCTGGTTCGTACAGGACAATGGCAAGGCCGTCTTCGCCATCGACTATTACGAGGTCGGCAATGAGGGAGCGGAGCAGATCGTTGCGCAAGCGCTTCCCGAATTGAATCCCGATACGCGGGAGGCGGCCGCGCGGCTGATCGAACTGGGGCGGGTCGCACCCTATCGATATGGCCGGCATTTCCTGCCGCACGACGTCAAGGTCAGGGAATGGGGGCAGGGCGCCAAACAACGCTCGTTAACACTGATGGGCCTCGGCGTGAAACCGTTGCATGTCGGCGTGCGGACCAAGCCGGCGGACCGGATCAATGCCGTCAGACGGCTGTTGCCGATCTGCCATTTCAACAACACCGGGCGTGTCCAACGCGGCCTGTCGAGGCTGCGCCGCTATGCGCGCAAATGGAATGACGGCATGCAAAGCTACACATCCCCGCGGCACGATATCAACAGTCATGGGGCGGATGCGTTCGGCGAGTATGCGGTCAACTGCCGCGTCGCTTTGGCGGCCGGAAGGGGGCCGCCGGTAGCCCGGCCGCCATCGGGCCAGGTCGTTCTCGAGGGGCCGCCCGACCCGCGCCCAACCAGACGAATCCGGCTTTAGCGGTTCAGAATTGGCCAACAGCAAAAAGGTGCTCACATACAGTAGTCGACATAGCCGGTTTCGATGTCGGAGACCCGGTTTTCTCTATCGACGTTCCAAAGCACCCACCAGCTTTCCTCGCATGACATGCGGGACAGCGCATTGAGAAAGCCGGTCGTATAGGACGCGCTGCGCTGCCAGCCCGGGCTTGTCCAGCCCGGCCGAAAGCCTTGCTCCAGCAACAGACGGGTCAGTATCCTCGCGTCCGAGCCTAAGGGTGCGTTCTGTAGGATGCGTCGCTCCATCGCGGACGCAACAATCTCAGCGTTACGTGGCAAGTCCGCGAAAAGCAGCGGCCTGCCCTTAAACTGACCGTCGTCATAGAGAGCGGCAATGGCCGCGGCGCAAAACGCGCCCGCCGAAAACACCGCCAGACATCGGAACACGCGTTTCATTCGATTTTCCTTTTTGGTAGCAGACATTCGATGGAATACAACTTTATGGAGATATTATGGTCGACGTGCCGGGGACTGTGGGACGGACTCTCCAGAGCAGGATGGTGGGCATTATGTGCGGCGGTTCACCGGCGCGGCATCACGCCGGGGCCTCTCCAAGCCTTCGAAGCATCCGATAGCGCGGGGACTTCAACGGCTGCACCGACCTTTCTCAGGAATGCCCTGGCATACACCGAAGCAATCACCGGAAGCCTTGAAATATGAAAGAAACTGACGTCAGGGATGAACCGGCTGAAGACCCATTCAGCGACCTGCGGGCGGCACAGCCGTGGCTCAACGCAATCGATGACCACAAAAAGGCTTTCGCCCGCTACAACGAGAGCTGCGATCGGATCGACAAACTCTATGCCGACCTGGAAAAAGCCACAAAAACAAACGGTGAGCGTGAATTTCAGATCTTCTGGGCGAATCTGGAGGTCCTGAAGCCGTCGATCTATTTTCGGCCGCCCGTGCCGGTCGTGATCAGCCGGTTCCGGGAACGCAAAGAGGTCAACCGACATGCCGCGGAAATGTTGCAACGAGCGCTGGCGACATCATTCGAGATGGAAGACATCGATGGGACGATGCGACTCATTCGCGACGATCTGGCGACGAACGCGCGCGGTGTCGTTTGGCTGCGTTATGGTGCCGGCAGTGACGGCGAGGCGGTTCTTTATGACCATGTCGAGCGCAAGGACTTCGCCCATGACGTCGCCCGCAAATGGAAAGAGGTCGGATGGGTTGCAAGGCGCTCGTGGCTGACGCGGGAACAGGGCCTGGAGCGCTTCGGCGATCTTTGGTTGCAGGCGGACTTCAAGGAGCGCCTCGACAACGAGCGCGACGACGCGTCGTTTGCCGAAAAGAAGGCTTGTGTTTGGGAAATCTGGGATAAGAGAAAACGGGTGGTCGTTTGGGTGGCGCCAGGTCTGGAAGAGGTGCTCGATATCCAGCCGCCCTTCCTGGCCCTTCAGGGCTTCTTTCCCTGTCCGCGTCCGGCCTATGGCACGCTCGAGCGCGGCACGCTCAAGCCAGTGCCCGATTTCGTCTACTACAAGGATCAGGTCGAGGAAATCAATGAGTTGACGGCGCGCATATCGGCCCTGGCCGAGGCGCTGCGCATGAAGGGCTTCTATGCCGCCGGCATCGAGCAACTGAGCGATGCGATCGAGGCCGCACTCAAGAAGACCGATAACAACGCCATCCTAATCCCGGTGCCGAACACGGCAGCGCTGGGCGGGGCGGGACTGAAAGACAGCGTGATCTGGCTGCCGGTGCGCGAAGTGGCCGAGGTTATCGTGCAACTGATCGCCTTGCGCCGGCAACTGATCGAAGATGTCTATCAGATCACCGGACTGTCGGACATCATGCGCGGCTCGACCGATCCGAATGAGACGCTGGGTGCGCAGCGCCTCAAAAGCCAATACGGATCGGTGCGCGTGCGCGACCGGCAGCATGAGTTGGTGCGGGTGGCGCGGGACTTAACCCGCATGGCCGGCGAAATCATTGCCGAGAATTTCCAGCCGCAGACGATGATGGCCATGGCGCAATATGATGACGTGCCGACGACACAGGCGGTGAAGCAGCAGATTGCCGGCATCCGGAACCGAATACAGGCGGCGGCCAGCGATTCGAACATGATGGCGCAGGTTCAGCAGAACCCGCAAGCCATGCAGCAGGCGCAACGGGCGATGCAGCAAGCCAATACGCAGATCGTTGAGCTTGAGCGGACCGTGACACTGGAGCAGGTGTTTCAGTTTCTGCGCGATCAGCGCATGCGGCCCTTTGTACTGGACATCGAGACGGATTCGACCATTCAGCCGGACGAAAACGCAGCCAAGGCGGCGATGTCGGAATTTCTGGCAGCCCTTGCCAGGGCGCTCGGACAGTTGGGGCCGATGGTGGCCGGGCAACCGGAGACCGCGCCGTTTGCGGCGGAAGTGCTCAAAATGGCCGTTGCGCCCTTTCGGGCGGGGCGTGAGCTGGAGGCCACGATCGATGAATTCGCCGACCGGATGAAACAGCTGGCCGGCCGACCAAGGCCAAATCCGGAGCAGGATAGGGCAAAGGTGGATATCCAGAAGACCATGACCGAGATTGAGAAGATCAAGGCTGAGATCGAGAGAATCCGTGCCGATACGATGGCGGTCACGCGGGCGCCGGATGCGGAGCGCGCGTAATGGGTGGTGTTCCGGTGACGATTGTCGACAGCGGCGGCGTGTCGGTAATCGATATAGATGGCGCGGAGCCAGTGACGAGAGCGGATGGCGCGGCTCCCGTCACTTTGGTGGAAACGGGCGGTGTGCCCGTAACATTCGTTACCGCTGCATTGGCGCGCGATCCGCAAAACAATCTTGACGCGCAGATGGCCGAGCTGCCGCTGTCGCTTTGGTGGGACCCGGCGACATCATCAACCGGGTTTATCGCACGCGACGCGACCGGCCCGAACGCTGGGGATGGCGATCCCGTCGGCTACAGGCTGGACCGGTCGGGCAACGGATTGCACGCTCAGTCGCCCGCTGACGATCAAAGGCCAATTTTGTCGGTCGCTGGCGCTGTTGCGCAGGACACTTGGGATGGAGTGAACGACGATCTCGGCGTGGCTTTTTCCGCCGGAACGCTCCCGGCCGATTGCTCCGTGTTTTTCGGCATCGACACCAGTGATAGTCAGTTGGTGAGTATCATCGGCCACACTGGTGAGCACTATATGGGTGTCGCTGACAGTTCGAATTCATACCCCGTCAACAAGGCGATCGGCGTTTCGGCGTCCACATTCGTGGATGGCGTGCAACTCTCCCCCGAAACGCGCACCGAATTTCAGTCGGCCGTCGTGGGGCAAGGGAAAAGAATCGTTGAGATTCGTCGGGCCGACCTCGGTGCGTGGACGGAGTTTCGTCCGGGCTGGCATCCGGCGATACCGGGTTTTCGCATGGCTGGCTCGGTCTCGCCTGTCGTGATTATTCCGACGTCGGCGCTGACTGACGACACTCGCAATAGCATCATCATTCCGTGGTTTTTGGGCAGGGGATTCCGGACGTTTTCGCTCTCCGATCTTTTCGGGAACGGCGCGACGGCGGGTGGCGCCTTCGTCATCCCGCCGGGCGAAACGACCGAGTTCGACGCCTTGTTTTTCGGCGGTTACACAGGCGCAGGCTTTATCGTCGCGCCGAGCGAAGCAACCGAATTCGGCTCTCTGTTTTTCGGCGGCTACACTGGTGCAGCCTTTACCGTGCCGCCGAAACCGAACGCCGGGTTCGACTACCTCTTTTCCGGTGGTTACACCGGCACAGCTTTCCTTGTTCCCAACGGGTGATCGAATGGCAGCGACGTTTTATCAAGACGCGGCGAAGACCACGCCGGTTACTGCGTCTGGCGATCCTGTCGGGGCGATCGTGCTGACGGACGGGACGATTCCCGAATTCACACAGGCAACCGCCGCCAATCGTCCGATTTATCGGTCGGACGGTACACGCGGCTGGTTGGAGACAAATGGGGTATCACAATTCCTGGAGGCTGATTATGCGCCGACAGCGTATCCGCTGACGATGGCGGTCGCGGTAGAATTTGACTCGCAAGCGGGTGTCAATGCGATCCTTTCATTGTACGAGAGTAATTCCCTCTTTAAGCGTCTATATGTGCAGCCATCCCCCAGCAATTTCATCTATCAAGATTTTGGGAACGGAAGCCAAAGCGTCAGCGCTACAGTAACAGACAAAAGTGTTGTTTTCGCGCAAGATGATAGCACCACAGCGCTCATTGAGGTCAACGGCGGTGCTCCTAGTTCGGGAGCTAATGCCGGCCCATTCGGTTCGCCAACAAAGCTCTATATCGGCAATACCGGCCCGCAGGGCTCCTATTTTTCCGGCAAGATTTTTGGTGCGATATTCGTCAATCGACTGTTGACGGACGCGGAAAAGGCGGATGTTCGCGCCAAGCTTGCCTCTGCAGCCGGGGCGACACTCACATGATCGCGCTCTATCAAGACGCTGCAAAAGCTTTTCCCGTCACCGGGTCCGGTGATCCTGTTGGAGCAATCGTGCTGACGGGCGGGACAATAACCGAGTTCGCCCAGACGACGGCCGCCAACCGGCCGATCTACCGGACCGATGGCACCTATGGATGGCTCGAATTCAACGGCTTGTCGCAGTGGCTAGAGGCAAGCCATGCGCAATTGGCCTATCCATACACAATGGCCGTGGCTGCCGAGGCGTCGAACCCCGGCCAAAATGGTGCGGTGCTGTCCCTATTTGGGGTGGATGCCGGACACCAGATTTTAAGCAGGCCGGGCAACCTGTGGACTTTAGGGACGTGGAACCGGTCACAGCAGTATGAAGAGTTGTTTGTGAGTGCTGTGGCGGGCTCCCCGCATGTTTTGCTTGGGCAGGCCACTTCGGTCGAATTACGTGTTTCGGTTGACGGCGGAGCGGATTCGACGGAGCCCAATGCCACACCGCACGGCACCGTGACCAAGTTGATTTTGGGTCAACGCGGCGACGACAAGAACTTCTATTTCGGCAGGATTTTCGGCGCTGTCTTCATCAACCGGCTGCTGACGGAGGGCGAAAAGGGGGATGTCCGCGCCAAACTCGCTTCTGCATCTGGGGCAACACTCATATGATCACCCTCTATCAAGACGCGGCGAAAACCACGCCTGTGACGGCGTCCGGTGATCCTGTTGGAGCAATGGCTCTGACGGACGGGACTGTTACCGAATTCACGCAAGCGACGGCCGCCAATCGACCGATCTATCGCACGGACGGTACGCGTGGATGGCTCGAATTCAACGGCGCGTCCCACACCATGACACTTAGCTATTCGCCGACCACCTATCCGATAACGATGGCATTCGCGGCGGAGAATCTGGAACCCGCTACCGCTCCCGGAACCATCATGGCGTTACAAGCGAGTGTTTCGGATTACAAACTGGTTCAGGCGCGTACCAGTGGGGGCGACAGCTTCCTTTATGCAAACAACGTGAGCGGCGAAACGAGAGTTACTGTCACGACAACCCACAACGCCCCGCGTGTCGTTATAATCGAGGATGACGGCTCCACGATGTCGGTTGAGGTCGACGGCTCCACGCCAGTCACTCAGGCGCACTCCAGGGCATTTGGGTCTCCAATTACGCTAGAGCTAGGTGCCCGGCAGGGTAATACGCCATTCGACGGACGGCTATTTGGCGCGATCTTCATCACGCGCCTCTTGACAGACGCAGAAAAAGCCGATGTTCGCGCAAAACTCGCCCTTGCATCGGGGGCAACACTCACATGATCGCGCTCTATCAAGACTCTGTAAAAACGACGCCTGTGACCGCTTCCGGTGATCCCGTCGGGGCGGTGGTGCTGACGGACGGGACAGTCGGCGAATTCATTCAGGCTACCGCAGGCAACCGTCCAATTTATCGTTCGAACGGAACGTTGGGCTGGCTGGAACACAATGGTGTGGCTCACACCATGGATGCCAATTACGCGCCGATGGCCTACCCAATCACCATGGCGATCGCGGTAAGCGGCAACAGCCCGTTTGAATCGCCGATGGCGCTTATCCAGGACGCCAACAACTACAAGCAGATTTACCAGACGCCTGACGGGTGGGGATACGGGAATACAGTCGCTTCTTCAACCACCGCTGTCACCGCGATTGCTGCCGGCAGCGAACCTTTCGTGATCATCGTGTCGGACGATGGCACCGCCATGTACATCGAGATCAACGGTGGTACGCCAGCAACAAATACTCATGCGCGTGCATTCGGCACGCCGACCAAATTGACGCTTGGTAGCCGTGACGGCGCTGCTGAGTATCCAGGTAACATCTATGCCGCATTGATCATCAACCGACTACTGACAACTGATGAAAAAGCAGATGTTCGGACCAAAATGGCGGCCGCTTCGGGAGCAATCTTATCATGACGACATTCACAAAACTGGTCATCCTTGACATCGCCGCCGCCGACCAGTCGGCTTGTAACCAGTTCATGGCGGCGCTGGGCTATGACGATGCGGCAACGCCGAGCACATTCGGCCCGATCCGACTTTCGGAGGACGGGCAGGAGCCGGTCACGCGCTACGCGGCAATGCTTGTCGTTAAGGAAGCGCAAGCGCAAATGTGGACCGATGCGGCGGCCGGCACATATTCGACCGTCAACGGCTACACGCCCGCCGAGATCGCGGCCGAATTTGGTGCAATCACGATCGATGTCTCGGATCGGGGCACCACGGCGGGCGATGTCGCCTACCTGGACACCACCATGGCAGGGCGAAACCTGCAGAGGATTATCGATGACAGCATTTGACCAGGATATCGTGTTGATCGGCACGCCGTTGCAATGGGCAGTCGAGAAGGCCAACTATGCGGCAGCGGGCTATACGCTGTCGGACGGCGTGCCGCGGTCGGATGATGGCCAGGAGCCGGCGACGCATTGGGTAACCTTGCCTAAGGTGACGCAGCCGACGGCTGCGATGCCTTCGGTGGGCGATCTGGCTGGCTCTGCCAATCCGGTTTCTGATGCGTGGGAGAAGGACCACTGGAACCTCACTTTGCATGACCCGTTCCTTTCGACAAACCGGGGGTATGAGCCGGCATGAGGCAGCGATTTTGCCGTGTTTGCCGCGGTTGGCATGATGTGCAGGCCTGGCCTCCTAACTGTCTACCAACGGGCCCGGCCGTGTCTGACCTGCCGGCACCGCATTGCATTTCCGACGCGATGGACGCAGTGCAATCGCAGTTGGACGGTAAGTTCTATGACAGCAAATCGGCACTGCGCCGGACCTATCACGCTGCCGGAGTTGTTGAAGTTGGCAACGACAGCAGCGTGTCGAAACCCGCGTGCAAAACCCGCCAGCACGACCATAGCGGCATCAAGGCGTCAGTAGCGCGCGCTTTCTCGCAGGCCGGGCTTGGGGCCTAATCCGCAACCCTTCTGACAGGTGAATTATGACGAACCAAACGGACGCGGTTGACGCCGCGACGGAGACCCCTCCCGTGGCCGATGTGGAGGCAAATACTTCGCAGTTGGAACATGTCGACGGGACGCCTCTGGATGCGATCAAACGCGCCTTTGTCACCGTCGACGCCCAGCACGCCGGATCATACGACGACAAGGGTGATGCGCTGCTCAGTCAGCAAACAGACGAAACAAGATTGGCTGAGCGCGAGGGCTATACAGATGAGGCGTTCAGGGCCAAGGATGCAGACGCAATCGAGACCGGGGATCGGCGAAAGAGCGCGTTTGATGTCAAAGCCCCTGACGCAAGCATCTCAGAGACATTGAACGAGCCACCGAGCCGCTTCTCTGCCGATGCCAAGGCCGAATGGCAGGATGCGCCGCAGGCCTTGCGCGATGAAGTCAACAGGCTGGAGCGTGAGCTGTCGGCCGGCCTGGAAAAATACAAGGACGATGCAGCGCGTTTCGAGGAGTTCCGGCAGTTGTCGGATACGCTCAATCAGCGCGGCCAAAGGTTCCAAGATGTGCTGGGCCACTATGTCGGAATCGAACAATTGCTGGCGCAAGATCCCGTCGCCGGTTTTGAGCAGATTGCGCACAATCTGGGCACGGATTTCCAGTCGATCGCGTCGCACTACTTGGACCGTTCGCCGGATGAGGTCTCGGCGGCCCGGGACGTTGAGATAAACGCGTTGCGATCCGAGGTTGCCAGGTTGCAGGAGCGGTTGGGTGGCGTCACCACATCCATGGCCGATCAGCGCACGCAGCAGGCCATAAGCCAGATCAACGCGTTCAAAGCCGACCGGCCACGCTTCGACGAATTGTCGGACGATATCGCCTTCTTTCTGCAGACGGGGAAGGCGGTCGATCTTCAAAATGCCTATGAGATGGCGGAGCGACTCAACCCCGCCGCTTTACCTGCAGCAGATTTCGAGCCGGTTCATAACCGGAGCGAACCGGCGGTTCAGACCCGCCTCAAAACCCAACTCTCGGTAGACGGCGGCCCTGGATCCGGCTCAAACCCGACCAATCGCAAATCACCGAAAACGCCCGAAGATGCCGTTGACGATGCCTTCGCGGCTCTCGGCATCGGCTAAACCAAACCACTCCATGGAGGTCATTGAACAATGGCTCTAAACAGCAACGAACGCCTGCAAGAGGCGTTTTCGCTGGCGTTGGAGGACCGTTCGAAGGGTTACCAGGACCTTGTGTCGAACGCCAACGCCATTCTCTATCTGATGAAAAAAGGGCGGCTTCAAATCCTTCTCCGGGCCGACGATCCGCGAGCGTCTTCTTTACAATGAATCGGGCACTTATACCCGCTATTCCGGCTACCAGTATCTCAATCCGAAGCCCGCCGAACTGTTCAACGACGCGGAGTTCACACCCAAGCTGGCGGCCGTATCGGTGACGTTGTCCGGCGAGGATATTCTGAAGAACGCTGGCCGGAACCAGCTGAAAGACATCATGGCCGAGCACATCAGCGCCGCCGAGCAGGAGCTTGTTGACCGGTTCGTCGAGGATCTGCACGGCGACGGCACGCAAGCCAACCAAATCGGCGGCTTGCAACTGGCGATCCCGACCACGGTCAATCTCGGCACCTATGGCGGCATCTCGCGCGCCGACAACGCCATCTGGCGCACGACGTCCTACGATGCTCACAGCGCCTTTACCGGCATCACGCAGGTCACATCGACGACGATCAAGACGATCTTCGACAATGTGATAATCGAGCGCAGCCGGGGCACCAAAGGGCCGGACTGCATCGTGTGTTCGCAGGAGCACTACGTTGCCTACACGGCCGCGATGACGGCAATCCAGCGCATTCAGGACGAAAACGAACTGGGCAAGCTCGGCTTCACCAACCTGAAATATTACGGCGCCGGCAGATCGGTCGATGTCGTGCTCGAAGGCGGGATCGGCTCGGCCATGCCTGCGAACACCACCTATTTCATCGACAGCAAGGCTTTGCGCTTCCGCTATCACCCGGACCGCAACTTCGTAAAGTTCGGCGGCAAGCAGACACCCGTGAACCAGGACGCGATCGTTCAGCACGTCGGTTTCTACGGCAATCTGACGCTGAACAACCCGCTGCACGTCGCCAAGCTCTATGACAGCAACACAGCCACGTAAGGAGGGCTGAGATATGACCGCAACATCCGTCAATCAGAACATGCTGGGGGTGGATCTCACGCTGATCGAGTTGACGCCGTCATTTGCCCCCGGCACGATTGTCCGCGGCAATGATGCGCATGATTACATCTATGCGCTGGCCAGCAGCGCCATCGCCGACGACGCCACGGCCGTCCTGACGGAGGCGACCATGACGGTTGCCGCCGGCGCCGGCGACTGGACCAATCGAACCGGCGGTGCCCTGGCGGCCGGGGATTATGCCTGGCTGCAAAAGACCGCCGTCTAACATGGGAGGGGCGCAGGAAGCGCCCCTTTCTGATTCCGAACAAGGACATATCCGATGGACTTTTCCCATTTGCATGTCGAATTCTTCATGGATGCGGTCGAGAACCGCAGCAAATCGGCGCAAGCTGGCCGACCGATCTTCGACGATGTCGAGATGATCCGCATCCGCATTGCCGGCGATCCGAAATCCGTGCTTGTGGCACCGGCCAAGTCGGCCAGTTCCGTGCGCGATTCCATTAGCAATCAGCGGATGACCTATGCCGAGCTTCACGCCGAGCCGTATCAGGCGTTCAAACAGGGCATCGACTATGTTGGCAGCGGGACGCCGCTGGCCGAACTGCCTTTCATCACCAAGGCCAGGGCCGAGGAACTGAAGCGCGTGAATATCCATACGGCCGAGGCTTTGGCGGGACTCGATGGTGCCAATCTCGGCAAAATCGGCATGGGTGGTCGCGAACTCAAGGAACAGGCGCAAGTCTGGCTCGACAACGCGAAAGGTAGTGCCGACGTGACTCGTCTTGCCGGCGAGAATGCAGCGCTGAAAGAGCAGATGGACGCCCTGCAGGCGCAGCTCGAAGCGATGGCGGCCGATCGACAAGGCGACACTGTCGTATCGTCGGACACGGAGTCGCCTTTCCAGACATGGTACAAGGAAGACATCGTCAACTGGATTGTCGCCAATGGTGGCAAGAAGCCACACCACATGTGCGGCCATGACAAGGTGGTGCGGATCGCCGATGACCTCAACGCCGAATTGGCGAAAGAAGCGGCTTAATGACGATTCTCTCGGTCCTCCAGGCCGCATGCCCGGTGATCGGGCTGGATGTTCCTACGGCGGTGATGGCGTCGACCGCGCGCGAGCATGTCGAACTGGCGGCGCTTGCCAACGATATGGCAGAGCGCATCGCTCAGGCGCATGACTGGCAGGCGCTCAAGGCGCTTGCCACCATCACTGGGGACGGCATTACGGAAAGCCGTGCCTTGCCGAGCGACTATGCGCGCATGTTGACAAAGGCACAGCTTTGGTCATCGAGCCTGGAAACGCCGTTGACACCGATATCGGATACCGATGAATGGCTTGGTCTCGACGTGCAGTCCTCCGATTTCGTCGTGAATACCTGGACGCTCTACGGCGGGAAGATCCACATCAAGCCGGCATTGGCGTTCGGTGTGACGGCAAAATACTTCTATCAGTCGAACCGTATCGTCTCACCGGCCGATGGCGACAACCAAGCAGCCTTTACAGCGGACACGGATTCCTTCGTCCTCGACGACACCCTGCTGCGTTATGGCATCATCTGGCAATGGCGTGCCAATAAGGGGCTCGCCTATCAGGAAGACATGACGTCCTATGAGATGCGCAAGGAACGTCTGATCGCCGCCGACAAGGGATCGCGCATGATGCGCCTTGGCAAGGTTTGGCTGCCGGGTGATGCCAAAGCCGCCTACCCGCAGAGCATCACGCCTTGAGGCGCGGGTTTCGACGTGTGGCCGTGGCGGCGCAAGCGCGTGGGCGGTCACGGACGCACACTTTTCCCGCACCCATCCGCGGCTGGATCAGCAATGAGAATCTAGCGTCCTCCATGACGGGCGGGGCCTATCAGCTCGACAACTTCTTTCCGACGCTCACCGGCATCCGGTTGCGCGGCGGCGCGAAGAAATACGCCACGCTGTCAAACGGCGCGGTGACAAGCCTGTTTGCCTACAAGGTGGGCACGACCGAAAAGTTCTTCGGCGCGGACACCAACAACATCTTCGACATTTCGACCGTCAGCGACGCCAGCGGTATTCCGACGGCGGCGGTCAGCGGCCAAACCAGCGGGCACTACGCGACGGCGCAGGTCGGCACCAGCGGTGGCGACTTCCTTTATGCCGTCAACGGCAGCGACGACGCACGGCTTTATGACGGCGCGACCTGGACGGCGATCAATGCAGTGTCTTCGCCCGCCATCACCGGCGTGGCGACGGCGGATCTGTCATTCGTGTGGGTGTTCGCCAACCGGTTGTTCTTTGTCGAGAAGGGCACAATGAACGCCTGGTATCTGCCGGCGAGCAGCATTGCCGGCGCCGCGACCAAGCTGCCGTTGGCAAGCGTGTTCCAGAAAGGCGGTTCGCTCCTGTTCGGTGGAACATGGTCGCTCGACAGCGGCTCCGGTCTCGATGACAAATGCGTCTTCGTGTCCACCACCGGCGAAGTGGTGATCTATGAGGGCAGCGACCCGGCCAGCGCGTCGACTTGGAGCAAGGTCGGTGTCTATGAAATATCAGCCCCGCTGGGATTCAACGCCACCATGAAGGCCGGGGGCGATTTCATCATCGCCGCGCAAGAGGGCATGGTGCCGCTGTCCCAGGCGATTCAGAAGGATGCGGCCGCACTGTCGCTGTCGGCGATCTCGCGGCAGATCGAACCGGATTGGGCAGCGGAGGTCAGCGCGCGTTCATCGAAGCCCTGGCACGTGCTGAAATGGCCCACGAACAATATGGCTGTGGTGGCGCTGCCGGTGGCCGGCGGCAGTGAGCCCTATTGCCTCGTCGTCAACCTCGAAACCGGTGCCTGGGCGCGTTACACCGGCTGGGATACCGAATGCGTCGGCCTTTACAACAGCGTCGGCTATTTCGGCACGTCGGATGGCAGCGTCAGACAGATGGAGACCGGCGGCAGCGACGACGGCACGCCCTATACGGGGTTCTATGTCGGGCTGTTCGACCATCTGCGTGTGCCTGGCGCGCAGAAAACGGTGCATGCCGCGCGGACGGTGTTTCGCGCCGCGAGCGCCATCCGTCCGCAAGTGTCGGTCTCGACCGATTATACGGTCTGTCCGCCGGCGCCGCCCAATTCGATCGACGATTATACGACGGACGAATGGGATGTCGGTCTGTGGGACGTGGCTACATGGGATGTCGGCACGGAGCTTGAAACGGTCACAAAGTGGTCATCCGTCGGCCGTTCCGGCTTCGCCATCGCGCCGCAGCTTCAAATCACGTCCGGGGTGACGCCGACGCCGAAGATCGAGCTGGTCGCCATGGACATGATGTTCGAGGTCGGCGGAGTGATGGTGTGATCGCGATCGTCTGGGGCGGTGCAAGCAATCCGGCCGACAACCGCGACATGGCGCGATGGTGCGCCAACCGGATCTGGCCAGGCGCGGGCGAGGAATTCGGCCACTGCAGCACGATGGGGGTGCTTTTGGACAGCGCGCTGATCGCCGTGGCGGTATTTCACAACTGGCAGCCGCGCCACGGCGTCATCGAACTGTCTGCCGCGGCGACTTCCAAGCGCTGGCTGACCGGGCGGGTTCTGCATGCGATGTTCGCCTATGCGTTCGAAGGCGCCGGCGCGCAAATCGTTGTGTCGCGGACGTCGCCAAAGGACAGGGCGCTCGGCCGCATTCTGAAAACTTACGGTTTCAAGACCTATTGCATTCCGCGTCTGCGTGGGCGTGACGAGGACGAATGGATCCACACGCTCACGGATGACGACTGGCGAAGCAACCAATTCGAAAGGCGATATCATGGGAAAGCCCAAAGCACCGGAACCGCCAGATCCTAAAGAGACGTCGGCCGCACAGACAGGAACCAATGTCGGCACAGCCGTCGCCAACACGATGATGGGCAACGTCAATCAAGCGACGCCCTACGGATCGCTGACCTTTGGACAGTCTGGCAGCTATGACTGGAACGATCCCTACACCGGCGCGACATATGCAATCCCGACCTTTACGGCCACCCAGACTCTCTCCCCCGAACAGCAGGCGTTAAAGACGAAGAACGACCAGACTGCGTCCAATCTGGCCGATCTGGGCGTCAGCCAATCCGGCCGCCTGACACATCTGTTGTCGGAGCCGATTGATGTATCCGGTCTGACCGGGCGCACCGACTACACGACCTTCGACACGCCGACCTATCGGGGCGTTTCCGATGTCGGCGATGTTACCCGCACGGTGGCCGACGCGGGCGACATCACCCGCACCTACGGAACCGACTTCTCGGCGGATCGGAAGCGGGTCGAGGACGCGCTGTTCGAGCGGGCGCGACCGGAGATAGACCGCGATCGCGCTGCACTGGAAACACGACTTCAGAACCAGGGTATCGCCATCGGTTCGGAAGCCTGGAACGATGCCATGCGGGCGCACAATCAAGGCGTGAACGATTTCCGTCTGGGCTCTATCCTCAACGCCGGTCAAGAGCACTCACGGCTGGTCGACATGGACGCGCGCCGGGCGGGTTTCGAGAACCAGGCACAGGCGCAGGCGTTCGGTCAGAACCTCAATCGTGCCGGCTTCGAAAACGCGGCGCAGGGGCAGGCTTATCAGCAGGCCTATGATCGAGCGGCCTTCGACAACACCAACGCGCAGCGGGCCCATGACAACGATCTGCGCCTGGGCGGGCTGTTCAATCAGACACGGGACCGGGAACTGCAGGAACGGACGGGGATCCGCAACCAGCAGCTGAATGAGATCATCGGGCTGGCATCCGGCTCACAGGTGCAACAGCCCGGTTTCGTCAATGCCGGCGCCGCGCCCATTCCCACGGTCGACAATGCTGGTCTGATCCAGACGAATTACAACCAGCGCCACAACAACTGGCAGCAGCAGATGGCGGCGCAGAATGGTTTGTTCGGCTCGCTTCTCGGGCTCGGCGGCAGTCTGGGCGCAGCCGGCATCATGGGGCCCAGATGATGAGCAAAAACAGTTTCGACAGCAACGATCCGCTTGCTTATGAGCGCCTGCGTCGGCGACGCGCCTTCGCGGAGTCGATGATGGAGGCCGGTCTCAACAGCGCTCCAAAAACAATCCCCGAAGGTGTTAACAGCTTTGCCAAGTCCATTGCCGGAGCGTTGATCGCCCGTGGCCTGGAACGGAAAGAAGACGCAGCGCATGCGGCCGCTGATCCCGCCGAAAGGACCGCCGCCGCGACGCTTTTGGAGAGCGAGGAAAGCCCTTCTCCGCCGGACGCTCGTATTGCCGCTTCGGATAGGAAGGCATTTGATGCCGCGCCTTCGGCAACGGCCGGCGAAGCGGTCGAACGAGCCTTCTTGGCCGCCGGTGTCGATGACTCCGACGCTGATCTGCTTGCCCATAACCCGGCGATGTCGCTTTCGGAACTCCAGGCTTTGGAAACCGACGGTTTGTCGGACGCTCCGCACGACCCATTGGTGAAGCGTGAAGATGAGTTGCACAACGACTTGGAGATGCCTTCGGCAGGGGAAGCCGCTGCGTCCATATCGTCAAGCACGCCGGATGCGATGCTGCTCCCGGATGCGACCACCGTAAACGGCGATGCCGTCGCCGAGATGCCGTCGGCCGCATCGGACCATGCTCCGTATTCCATGTATTTTCTGGATGACGATTTGTGGAACGCATCGATGAATCGGATCGACACCAATCCGTTCGTTTCCGATGGCGAGAAGAACGTTGCCAGGGCGTTGTTGTTAAACCGGTACCACCGTCCCACCGGTGTCGGTGAGGCGGCACTCCCGTAAGTGCCGGTGACGGCAATGGAAATGCCGTGCGGTATAAGTCGCCATAAACCTGTCGAGGCGTTCGGCCGGCTTCACTCCCGCACAGAATCTGACGCAGTTCATCTCTCTCGGTTCCGTACGGGGCGGAAGCGAAGCCAGCGACGTCATAGCCGTCTGCTTCGCCGCCCCCCAAACCCGGCTCGAACGACGGCAACCCGATTGTCGCCCAAAGCGCCGGTAGGTGCCGCGTAAAATACTTTCAAAAGTCCGACATGCCTGCTCGGGCGTCCGGTTGCACCCGCTGGCTCACGATCAAAGCTTCCCCAAGATGTCAAGACAAGGTGATTGAATGTTCCACCATGCTCCAGGCGGTGTGGCAAGGCCACGCCATAACGGCCAGAAGCTTGCCGGTGATGCGCTGATCGCGCAACTGCTTGCATCCAGACCCAACCTGTTTGAACCGCTTTCGCGCGGTGCGTCAAATCACAGTGAGGGCGTTCGGGCTGTCGCGCGGGCGCTCGTCGACCGGGACGACCGGCGCCTGCGGCGCGTTCACCAGGCCAGCTTGGGACCGCCCCCTCCCGAGTCGTTGATATTTGAAGCCACAGGGCCGCTGGGCGCTCCTGGCATGGACGGGTCCGCCGCCGATACGATGCGCGACGGCGCGGACCCAACGCAGCGTCAGAGTCTTCCCTTTCGACGGCCGCAGGAGGCGCCCGCTTTTCAATTCGCGGCCCGCCGCGGCGGGCGTGGCAGAGGGCCTGCCCGCACCCCGGCCCAGGAGTTGCTCCGGGATCGGATCATCCAGTTGCAGCGTGAGATACGGAAACTGAACCCCAAAGCCACCTTTGTGGAGCCTTTGCATGGATCGCACAGCGTAAGGGCGCTGCGCACATTGGAAGCGGTTCTTCGGCGACTGCAAAAGGAGGCGGCAAACGAGGCGGACATCCGTTTCCGCCACTACACCAGCGATAGTGGGCTGAAAGGCATCAAGCGGGACAATGTCATCAGGGCCAAGGACAAAAACCGGGTTCACGGCGAAAACGCCCGCAAGAAGCCGCTTTCACCCAGGGACGCTGAAGACAAGTACAAAATAGACAAAGGGCGCGGCAACAACTTCGTCGAGACGGATGTCGAGGCGAGCCGTGTTGAGAACTACAAAAACCCCGTTACGAAATCGCATGAGTTGCGGGTAAAGGGAGATCTCGAACTACGCGATCCGGAATTTAAGCGACGCGGGCGTTAAAAACCGGCAATGTCGCATGGCAGAACGCTGCACAGGTCAAGCAGGTTTTACACTTAAAGATTGTATCTCGGGCGATTCGATGCTAAGGGCCGCAGTCACTTCTGATGCACCTTTGAGCAGTCGCAACGGGACGCAGATCGGAACAATGAACAGAGATAAAAAGAAGAAGATCAGGAAGGCATTGCGTTTCCTGCAGTATCTGGTTTTGTCGCTGGACAATATCCAGAATGCCGTCGATGCAACGGGAGCCAGCAAGGCACAGCTTCTGGTTGCGTTTCAGCGACAGAGTGTGCTTGGCCACAAGGCCGCGCTCGCGCGGCGCGCGCTTGCGGAAGTCTTCGACTATACGATCGCCGATGGCGAGGTCTTCAACCCAAGCGAAAAAATGATGCTTCATGTGGATCATTGGCGATGGCCCGGGAGGCGCGCGACCAATATTGCGCTCTATGAAATCGATGACCTGAAAAGTCTGAACATCCCGTCCATTGGACCGGCAACTGAGAGGTTACTTCGGGCATCGTGTTTTATCGAGACGCTGGTTGTGTCTCTCGCCCGCATCGGATCCTGTGTAGACGATCCCGATGAAGACGAAGAAGAGATTGTCTTGCGGTTCTATGAGGATTTCGACATTCACCGGCGTGCCGTCGAGGCGCGCGATGCGCTGAGTTCCTGTTTTGAGTCCCGGGTCCCTCCGGGAAGGAGGACGTCCGAACTGCAAAGGACCTTGACGGGTGTCAGGCCGTGGCGTGTCTCCAGCGGATTGTGGGACCGGTGTCTGCGTCTGTTCGATGATATCTTTTCGCGATGATCGTTCGGTTTTCCGGGTGTCGGACAACGGCGTTGAACTCCGGGCAATCGCTTTGGCGATCAGAGTAAGCGCTTGATACCGGCCCACGCGCATGTACCGGGGTTGGTGCATATGCAGCCGCGGGATGTGACAACGGGTGTGGTTTCTCTGCGAGTCCGAATGACCCGTGGAAGCCTACCCATCCTTTTATCGCGCCTAAGTCGCATGTTTAATGCCGGAAGAGAAAGGTGCCCGATGCCGTTCTCGCGCGAACCCGGCCAAGCGGTTTGTCGAACGCCGTTTCTGTGTTCGGGTCCGTCGTCGCGTCCTATCGGTGCACACTTTCGGAACGCCCGAATGCGTTCTTGCTCACCGCTTGAGACGGTCCCTTACGCAGCAATTGTCCATACAACATCGGACCAGGAGCATTATATGCGTTCCACATATCAGCATACCGGGGGCGCTCGCCCATTCTCTGAAACGGGTACAGGGCGAGTTGCCACGGCGCTTCGTGATCGGGCGCTCGCCGCCCAAAATCGATCCAGCTCAGTTTCACCGGGAACGGCGATGGTGGCCGAAGCACTTCTTGATGCGTTGGACCGCGGGCCACAAAGACAGAGCCAGGACTCCGTGCAGTTGGCACATTACGAAGGTCTCATGGACCCGAAGATGACCGGCCATTCGCTGGATCACGGTTTGCTTGGTTACGTCACTCCGAGCTTCGGGAGCGTCGATGCTATCGTTGACGAGGCCTATGACGATGTCCTTAATGACGATCCTCTCGGACGCTTCATAGACCCCCAATTACAACGTTACGGGTCCCGCAATGGTCAAGCGGATGCAACCATCGGTCCGTTGGATCTCTTGTCCGGAGTATCCGCGCTCGGCAGAGGTGCATTTGGTGCGGCGGTTGCCAGAACGCGCAACGCCCTCCGGCGGGAAAGTCCCGGCTTCTCGCCGCCCGCTTCGGCCTTCACCGGGCGAAAACGTCTTCAACTGCAAAATCGACCCAAGACAGGTTTTACACGAAACCGTCGTGCCGTCGTTGGGGGACGCCTCTATACCGGACATGCGCTCGACGGTATGCAGAACAGGGGTATAACGCCAAGACTTGTCGAGGACACCATATCGAGGGGTATCGTCTACAGGAATCCGCGGTCCGGGAAAACCATGATATATGATCCTACGAATGATATTACGGTAGTTGTGGTAGGTAAAAGAGTGATTACGGTCCGATTCGGTAAGGAGAACAAACTGAAATGAATGAATACAAGATAAGACAGTTAAATCGTATGTTGAAGCAGATAAATCATTATAAAAAAGGCGAATTGAACATTTTCGAGCTTTCTGGAGATCTACTATTTCTTAGAAATCACGCCCGGGATGTTGATGATTATTGGGAGGATTTTGATGATATCATGGGTTTTCTCGAAGACACATTAGCCATAGCGAACGTGGAACGTCGTGGGAAATTGACATCTGACGACAAGGCACAAATCGAAGCGGCGATACCGAAGCTCATTGATCTGGTGCAGGCCGAACTGGATGCAGAGCGGGAATAGAATACCAGCCCGCGGTCATTGCCGGCGGTCAGCAGCACCAATGAGCCGCGCCAAGTGTCAAACCTCACGCATCGCCTCTTGATGCATGATCGAGACGCCCGCTCGGAACCACGTTCCGATAACTCAGACGCCAAGGACGGCAGCAATACCGGACCTGCAGGGATCTGGGGTGCCAGAAGGCATACGCCTGCAACGCGAAAACTCTGGTTTTTGACAATAAGGCTGTGGTTTGTGCGCAAGCTTGAGGTTTGGAAGCCTTGTTTTCAGAGTCCTCAAAGGGCCGATCAAGGCAATGCTCCCGGGAGTGAGCCGAGCATCCAAATCAACGCAAATCTCACTTCGGTTCGCGGCGCGAACGTCAATATAACGGCAGTGGTGCTGGCTCAGACGCATGGGGCGCTTCCGCGTTACGGCGCGGCCGCAAAGACGTCTGCGCGCGTCGGTCCGTGGCGGGATGGCACTGTCCATTCCGATCGAATTGGACCTGCAGAGGGCGCCCCTCCGCGGCTGACGGACGCGCGGACATTGGCAGGGATCAAACGTGCCGGAGGCGCGGTCATCGGCGCCGTGTGACGCTGTGCAGACGGAGCACGTCAAGCCTTGATGACTTCACTAGTTGTGAGACCGAGACCCGATGCACTGACAAGCGGACGTTTACGGACACGATGACCGCGAAACATCCGCCATCGGCGGATTTGGAAAATAGAAGTAGCCCCGGTGCGTCACAGGAATAGCCTTTCCCTGTGGGCTACGCACTTCAACCCCCCGGTATAGGATGCTGGAGTGGGAGCGGGGCTGACTTCAGAATAACGGCGGTGTTTTCCGTTTTCAAGTGAATTCCGTCAGGATATCAACTTATGGGTGCATCCATGCGATGTGTCCTTACGATCGGTCACAAGTGCCGCGGCCGGCTGTCCGCTTGTTGTAGAAGCCATGATTGGCGGCATGGTGTATACCCATGGCCGTTTAACTGCCGGTCGCGCGGTGGCGATGGAGATGTCCATGTGGCCATCTACGAGATGGCATGGCGAAATGCCCTCTTGAGTCGATAGAGGGTCTTACGATGACGTTGCGCCCAACTATCCGCGTTATGCTGGCTAGCTGGACACCTCGAAAAACCTCGCCTTTTGGTGAGGAATTTGATTCAGTCGGCGCATTGATTTGCGGGGAGTGATGGATGCGCGGCCAATCGGGGTTTTGGGATGTTGATGAACGCTATGTG
>Ga0056108_1000072_pt1 | contig 37775 bp, 35 predicted proteins | sample WorMetG1BERMUDA1_FD_83875 | JGI IMG/M metagenome (GOLD analysis project Ga0056108, IMG submission 83875) | Marine gutless worms symbiont microbial communities from Max Planck institute for Marine Microbiology, Germany - Inanidrilus... ... | reverse complement strand
TGAGTGCGACGAAGCCGGCAGTGGTCAGCGACCGGCGCAGCGCGTAGGCAATGAGCACGAAGGCGGCGATCACGACCAGCGGCGGCGGGGTCTGGAGCACCCACAATATGGCGTTGATGGCTGCTTCCAGCCCTACCGACAGACCGTCGAAAAACCAGGCGCCATGGTCGGTCAGCCAGTCGACGACGGCCTTAGACCATCTGCCGACAGGAATTTTATATGCCGTCAGCCATTCCATGGCGGGTCCCCCGAAGCATGCAGTCTTTTAGTCCGCCACGGCCCCACGGCGCAACAGGGCGTCGAGGGTCTCCGACTCAGAGACCGAGGCTCTGCCTGACCGCAGCGGCTCCGTCGCCGCCGTCGAAAGTGGTGACGCCGTCAAGCCAGCCGTCGAGAACATCGGGATTGGCTTTGAGCCAAGCCTTGGCCGCTGATGACGGCTCATCGCCATTGTCGAGGATCGCTCCCATGATCTCGTTTTCCATCGGCAGCGAGAAGACGAGATTGTTGAGGAAGGCGCCGACATTGGGACATTCCTCAAGATAGCCACTGCGCGCATTGGTGTAGACGGTCGCGCCGCCGAAATTGGGGCCGAAATAGTCGTCACCGCCGGCGAGATAGGTCAATTCAAAATTGGCGTTCATCGGATGCGGGGCCCAGCCGAGAAACACGATGGGCTCATCGCGCCGGTTGTGGCGCGCCACCTGCGCCAGCATGCCCTGTTCGGAGGATTCCGCCAGTTGAAAATCCTTCAAGCCGAAGGCGTCGTTGTCGATCATGTCCAGGATCAGCCGGTTGCCGTCATTGCCCGGCTCGATGCCGTAGATCCTGCCGTCCAGGGCGTCCTTCTGCGCGGCGATCTTGCTGAAATCGTCGATGCCGAGTTTGGCGCCGGCCGCGTTGGTGGCCAGCGTGTATTTGGCGCCCTCGAGATTGGCGCGCACCACCTCGACGGATCCGTCCTCGCGATAGGGGGCGATATCGCCTTCCATGGTCGGCATCCAATTGCCGAGAAAGACATCCACGTCGCCGTTCTTCAGGGACGCGTATGTGACGGGCACCGAAATCAGCTTGATCTCGGTTTCATATCCGAGCGCGTCGAGCACGCTGGTGGTCGCCGCGGTGGTCGCCGTTATGTCGGTCCATCCGACATCGGAAAAGGTCACGGTCCGGCAACTCTCAGGCTCCGCCGCCATGGCGGTGGAGCCGAGAGCGGCCATCAGTACCGCGGTAAGCAGCGCGTGTTTCGTCGATCTCATATCGGGGCTCTCCCTCTTTGCTCAGGCTCATTGAACGGTCACATGCACAGCATCGCGCCACAAAGTCTCCTGCTTTGCAAGCTTTTGTTGAACCATTGTTCAAGAAAAACTGGTTTTCGCCGCATGTGCAGCGTAGTGTTAGGCGGCGGGCTCGAAGGAGGCGGAAAGCAGCGTCATGCCGAAAGTCGGAATGGAACCGATCAGACGCCGGTCGCTGGTGGAGGCGGCGATTTCGGCCATTCACGCACGCGGTTCGTTGGACATTACCATCCGCGACATCGCACTAAGGGCCGGCGTCTCACAGGGTCTGGCGCATCACTATTTCGGCAGCAAGGACGCACTCATCGTTTCTGCGATGCGCCATTTGTTGAGTGAATATGGCCGCCAGGTGCGGCGCGCCATGGCGGCTGCGCGCGGCCCCCGCGAGCGGGTTTCCGCGATCATCGGTGCGAGCCTGGGCCCCGATCAGTTCAAGCCTGAAACGGTCTCGGTCTGGCTGGTCTTCTATGTGCATGCGCAGGAATCGTCAGAGGCGCACACCCTGCTTTCGGTCTATGCGCGACGGCTGGCGTCCAATCTGATCCACAATCTGAGGCCGCTGGTGGGCGAAAGGGCGCCGCTCGTCGCCGAAGGCATCGCCTCGCTGATTGACGGTCTCTATATCCGAAAGGCGCTCGGCAGCCTGGACGAGACGGCCGACGCGGTGGCGCTCGTCGAGGATTATGTCGACGGGCGGATGTGACTGGCGTGTCGGGCGAACGGACCCATAAATCTGTGATATTGGCGGTGCAGTCTTGCAGTCACCGCCGCCAGCACCAACATTAACGGCACGTTACCAGGATCGGTCGGCTCTGCCGCTGGCGTATCGCGGCCCTCGGCGGTGCCGCGGCCGAACCGCCCGCTTGTCACAGGAGGGGACGCAGATGGCGACACTTCAGAACCTTGACTCCGAAATCGAGAAAACGCGCGGCATCGTCGACGACATGCGCACCAAAATCGAACAGTCCGGCGTCATGCTGGACGCGTTCGCCAAGGCGGAGAAACAACTCGGCGACGCGGAATTCGACATCGAAAACGCCCGCATCGAGGATGTGCTGAAACAGCAAAGCGTCATGGAGGCCAATATTGCCGACCTGATCATCGGGCTGGAGGACGCCACCAATGTGTTCGGCGCCGAATTCGAGAGCATGAAGAATTTCTCCGGATGGGAAAAGTTCGTCGGCGTCTTCTCCAAGCAGCGCATGCAGAGGCTGCGCACCGACCGGGTCCGCAACATGTCGCTGGCCGGAAACCTGCAGGAACTGCTCGCCAAATCGGATGCGATCGTCGGCATTCTCCGGGAGCAGAAAAGCATTCTCGATACGCGCTACACGACATCCGAGACGAGCCTGATCACGGTGATCGACCGGCGCAAGGAGACGATGGCCGAACTGGAATCAGTCCAGAACCGCATCGAGGAACTGAACCCGATGCTGATGGATATCGAGAACCGCATCGCCGCGTCGACCGACGCGACAGAACGCACCGAACTGGAAGGCCAGCGATCGCAGCTTGCGACCGAATACAATGAAGCGCAGGCCAAGGAACAGGAGCTTCTCGCCGCCAGCCAGACGCTGGAGCGCTATACCTCGATGTTCCAGACCTTCGTCGATTCCCTCAACAACCAGATCGCCGCGCAGAACACGCTGATCAACAAGCTGGCCATCGATACCGAACAGCGCATCGTGCTCTACAAGGCGCTGGAGGATTCTCTGAAGACCGCCGTCCAGCAGGATGTCGCTCACAAGATCAACACGCTTGGCAGTCAGGTCGACACCACCGCCGAGGAGACCATGGCCGGTATCGGCGCGGCCGCGCAGCGCCATATCGGCGACCTTCTCGAAATGCATGAAAAGAACATGCTCGCCACCCAGGATATCCAGCGTCGCAAGAAGCTCGCCGATGACGCCTTCGCGCGCCGTTTCTCCGAGGTGATGGAAAAGCACAACACCGCGGATTATGTCCGCCCATGACGGCGTCGGACGGCCGGATGAACAGTGAAAGCGCAAAGGCAACCTTCTATTTCGACGCGATGAAGGCGGCGCTCGGCGGCCTCGACCGCTTCCTCGCCGGGGCGGATTCGCCGCTCTACCAGCATGGCCTTATCGGGCAGACGGTCGCGCCCTATGTGGCGCGCCTGATGCGTACCTTCGCGTGTTGGGAACACCGCATCGGCTTCGCCGAGACCTTTCGCATCTCACGCGCCGAAAGCGGGTTTCCGGCCTATCGGAACGTGCTGGAGCTGGAAAACGACCGCAAGCAGGCGAAAAAGCGGCTCGCGGAACTGCCCGAGGCCGACGCCTTGCGCGCCGAAATGGTCGACCACATTCTCACCGAACGGAGCTTTCCCGGGGCGGCGCAGAAGCGCATGGCTGAGCGGGCCTATCTCGAGGCGGTCCGCGAGGGCGCGATTTTCCGGCCCTTCGTGCTGCCGGAGACGATCCGCGTCTCCGTCAACCCGAAAACCCGGCGGCCCTATTATGTCGTGCATTGGGGCCTGTTCGATGGCACGCAATCGCTTCCGATGGTCTATATGGCGGTGATCGAGGATTCCAGCGAAGAACTCGGCCGCATGCTGGTCACTCGGGACGGCCGGCTTAACGACAACATCACCATTCCGCTGCCGGTTGGCGGGCTGCTCAACCCGGATCTGGCGCATGAGTTCGACGATTTTGCCAAGAAGAACAGCGGCTATGGGCTGACGCTGGCGACGATCGCCACCAATCTCGACAAGGATTTCGAGGGGCTGCATCCAAAGCAGTTGCGACGTTTCGTGCTGGGCCCGTTCTATTCCGCCGGCATTACCGAGCATGGCGGCCGGGTCGGCGACATCCTGTCCAAGGTGCGCACGCCGGAAAATGGCTGGCTGATGACCTGGACGGTCCAGGAGATCCTGTCCGTCGGCGAACGACCGGGACGACGCGGGCTATGGAACGCACAGCCGCCAAGCGAGGAGTTCCACATCGACACCGCCGATCTGGAGGCCGTCCGTCAGGGCGTCAGCCATTACGCAAAACACGCGCTGGTGCCGCACGAGGCCTATCAGGCGCTCTATGCGAGCGGTCAGGCGGCCGACATGTTCGATGGCTTCGAGGTGCATGTCATCTCCGGTGGCCATATCACGAGCGGGGTCTAGGAAATGAGCCAGAACACCGGCCTGACCACCCTTCATGAGGCGGATATCGAGAAGCACCGGGCGGCTGCGCAGCTCATGGTGACACGCACGGTCGTGCTCGAAGGCGACGACGGACGGTCCGGCACGCCGCTCGCCGGCAGCGGCCGCCGCTTCGTGTCGACGGTGTCGACGCGGTCGATGCGCCGCAGCCGTGAGGTGGAACTGGCCAAGACCATCGCCGCCGTGCATGCCGACGATCCGCTGCTGACGGTCGCACAGCACGCGTTGCTGTTTCGAACGCGGCGCGGTCTTGCTGTGGCGCTGGCGCTGTCCGACACCTTCGCCATGCAAAGTGATCTCGAAGCGCTACGGGCGCGAAACGCAGCGGCCGCACTTGCCGGTGAAGATGCCGCGCGCTTCAAGGCGCTGCTGTCGGCCGCGGCCTATGTCGCCGCCTTCTCCTTCGCCGCTTATCTCAGCCAGCTGCTGGACGGCGCGGTCGAGCCAGTCGACGATACCGCCGAGCCGGATTTCATGTTCGACACGCCGCAGGACGCGTTGAAAGCGATGGTCGCCGGGCTGGATGCCGCCATTGCCGGTGCCGCCGACGATGTCGCGCTCACCGCACGGGCGAAGGCTTTCGCACGCACCGCGATCGACGGGCTTTTGCGCCGGCGCGCCCGTTTCACTGGCCTTGCGTACTTCGCCGAAAGCCATATCCGCCTCGACCAAGACGATTTCACTCTCGACGGTTTCGATGTCGCGCCCGGCGAGAGGCGTAAGCCGCTGGTGATGGACTTCAAGCGGCCGGACGAGATCATCGGCAATCACATCGCCAAATACCAGGCGCGGAAGCTTGCCAAGATGCTGATGGCCTATGATTTCGACCGGCAGATGAATCCCTTCGTCGAACTGGGCGGCTTTCTGTTCACCTTCATCGGCGACGGCATGCCGGGAACCGGCAAGACCATCCTCATCCAGATGATCGCTGGCCTGATCAATGACTATTGCGCGATTGCCGGCTATCCGTTTCACTACGAGAATTTCGGCGTCGACCAGATCTCTTCCTACCAGGGCAAATCCGGCCAGAACTGCAAGGCCTTTGTCGACAATGTCGTCAATCCGCGCGCCATTGGCTTCGGCACCGTCGACGATATCGACCAGGTGGCGGCCCGCCGCTCCGACGACAAGGCTTCGGCCGGCCAGCACGAGGTCACCGCCGTGTTGATGGAGAGCTTTGCCGGCGCGTCCACCGTCGTGCGCGGCAATTGCACCTTCGGCATGTTTTCCAACTATCCGGAGAATGTTGACGACGCATTGCGCCAGCGCGCCGGCGCCCGCTGGCTGGTCGATGGACCGCAGAGCCGCGACGACTATATCGATATCTTCGTCCTGCTCGCCGGCAAGAACCACGACATTCCGCTGGGCACGCACGACCTGTATGCCGGCCAGGAGATCAAACAGGCGGTTGCCGCGTCCTATGCCGGGCACGATGCACCTGCGGAAGAGGCCCTCCATGCCGTCTGGGAGCGGCACAGCCAAGACCATGGCGCAATCCGCACCATGGCCGATATCGGCACCTATCTCCACGCTATCAGGCAGGTCGAGCCGCGCTTTACGGGTCGGGCCATCAAGAACATCACCGATGCGATCAAGATGCGCGCCATGGATATCGACCTGCCGGACGACTGGTTCGAAACGCCCGACGCCTTCATGCACAAATCCTATGACGAAAAACGGGCGATGATCGAAGAACTGCGCGGCCCATTCACCGTCGAGATGGTGCTGCAGGAGATCAATCGCTACGCCGATTCCGAGTTCCGCTACACCGATCGCGCCGACGATGCCGCAGTGGAGGACATCATCCGCCGCGAGCGCCAGCGGGAAAAAGCCGTCCGCGAGCTCGAAGCGATGAAGCGCGACGGGCGTTGGCAGTCATGAGCGCCCGGCCATGAAACGTCTGATCGACAACGACCTCATCTACGGGCGGCTGATGGAAGTCGCCGAGCCCTATCTGATTGAGCGCTACAACCGCGCGCTCGCCGGTTTCGGCCTGCCACCGACGGCGCTGACGCGCTTCGATATCGACATGACCGGGTTTTCGCCGCAGATCGCCGAGGAGTTGGGCGATCCGCTCTATCTCGACCCGAACGCCGTCAATCGCCGTTTCATCGTGCTGTCGCCGGCCCAGGAAAGCCTGCCCGTCGTCCACACCAGCTTCTCCAATACGGGGTCGCTGATGCATGACTTCTATCGCAAGAATGCGCGGGCGATACACGCCCTGACCATCCGTGACGTGCTCTACGGCGAGATCGAGGAAGACGTCTCGCGGGTGCGCGACATCGAGGACCTGCTGTCGATCAATGAGGTGAAGTTCCGGGTGCTGTCGGCCGATGACATGCTCGGCAAGTCGGACGAACTGGCGGCGCTGACCGACCGGCTGATGACGGTGCCGGACGCCTGGCGTGACGATGCGATGCTCCATCGTATGGTGGCGCTCGCGCGCGAGACCGGCGACATCCGCACCAATGCGCTGGTGCCCGACAAGGTCATCTTTCGCCACGACGTCTTCTGGTCGGCCCATTTCGGCGGGGTCTTCGTCTTTGTCGACCGTCGCAAAACCACGGTCATCAGCGATCCGTCGGCCCCTGGATTTCGGCGCTCGCGCCCCTGGCAGGTCGACTATATCGCCTTGGACGATCATGACCGGATCTTCGACTTTCTTGAGCGCTCGGGCCGCATCGAGTTGCCGGACCGGTCCTGGATCGAACCGTCCGGCTATCTCGAGCACCGCACCGATATCTGCCTGAGGTCGCTGATCGGCCGGCACGCTCCGGACACGGATCTCAGCCGGCTGGATGCGATCTGGCTGCAGACATGGATCCACCGCAATGCCGACCTGATCGCCCGCGACGGCACCTACCCGTTCCTGCAGGCCGCCGCGCGGCGCATCGCCTCCGGTGCGATTGCGATGGACGAAACGCCGGCGAAGGATCGCTTTCTGCTCATTCGCGCGAAGCCCGAGCATCCGGACCGTTGGCTGACCAGCCGGCTGATCAGCGTGCTAGTGCCGGATGATTTCGTGTCGCGCTTCGTCTTCGACAAACAGGGTTTCTACCAACATTACGAGACGTTTGGCGAAGTCTTTCGCGACCACGTCGTGGCGGTGCTGCGCGAAACCTATCTGGGCGACAAAAAGGCGTTTCGCCGCCGCCTGTACGGATTTGAAGAGGATTGACGCATGCTGGATCCGGTCATCGCCTTTTTCGAGCGTGTTTTCCACCTGATGGGTCGCGGCATCGGGCTGCTGGTCGCCTGGGCTCTCTGGCCTTTCATGCTGCTCGGACGCTGGTATCGCCACCGCGGCTTCGTGCTGCGCGCGACGCTCGGACTTCTGGTCGTCGCCCTGGTGGTGTTCTATGGGCTGTTCGTCTGGCGGGCGTTGTGGGTGCGCGATTTCAACCCTGACTATATCGCGTCCTACAATCTGGAGGGCCTTGCCGCCCGGGCAGGCGACCAGGTGTCGATCGAAAACAGCACCTCGACGACACGGACCTGCGGCCGCTCGGCGATTGTCGACGTCGTGGCGGATCTCATCGACTTCAACGTCAATCAGAATGCCTGGATTTCCTCAACGCTGCTCTACAAAATGGGTTTTTTCGGCCTGTCCTGGGACGCGACACCCTTTCTCGACAATAAGGCGTCGTTTCAGCGCGGCGTCCAGCAGGCGGTGCAGCGCACGGCGCTGGAACTGGTCGATTCGCTCGGCCGCCGGCGCGGCACGTCGAGCGCCGACCCGGATCTCGAATTGGCGCGCGGCCGAATTCAATATGATCAGTATACCTGGTATTTCAGCGTCAATCCTTTCGGCCCGATCCGCCCGACGCCCAGCGCCTATCGCGAGGGGATGGAACGGCTGCGTGCCTTCAACGACCGGCTGGAAGCCTGCGAGGCGGTTTTCGACCCCAGGGCCGACAATCTGATCCGCTTCGTCGATCGGGTCGCCGCCGATATCGGCTCGACATCGGCGGCGCTGCGAGACCGGTCGGACAGCAGCAATGCCGGCTGGTTCGACACGCGCGCCGACAACCAGTTCTGGTTCACCTATGGTCAGCTCTATGCCTATTACGGGATCCTCAAGGCCGCGCATGCGGACTTTGGCGACATTATCCAAAGCCGGCAATTGGAGGATGTGTGGACCACCATGGAAGATCAGCTTCGCGCGACGCTGGAACTCGAACCGGTGATCGTCTCCAACGGTCGCGAGGATGGCTGGATCATGCCGTCGCATCTGGCGACGGTCGGTTTCTACCTGCTGCGCGTGCGATCCAATCTGGTCGAAATCCGCTCCATTCTCGACCGGTAATCCGATCGGGCTTTCGATGCGTAGTGTCTGGTAGGAGGTGCCGGATCATGACGGACAGATCGCAGACTTTGTTTCAATTGGCGCGGATGATGATCAAACAGGCCAGGATGCTGCGCGATGCGGGTCTGGTCGCGGAAGCCCGCGCGCTGGCGAAGCGGGCCATCGCGATGGACTCATGCGGCTGGGCGGCGCGGTCGCCGCAGCCGGTGCCGGTCCGTATCAGGCAGCGCCGCTAATCCAACCGCCGGCGGCAAACAGCATGGCGAGCGCGACCGGCAGGACCAGACACAGGAACCCGACCGCATCGTAGGCAAGGCCGCCGCTGACGGCACCGGCCAGGAAACAGGCGATGATCGCCGTGTGATGTCCGATGGTTTTGTGCTTGTGGGGAGTCGTAGTCGCGGCGGAGCTTTTGCCGTACAGCCGGGCGTAGTAGAGATTTGCGGCGTCTATTGCGACCGCGGCGATATTGCCGGTCATCATGGTGGTATGGGGATGGGTGGAGATCTGATGGCGCAAGGTCATCAATTGCAGCGTGCTTGCCATCACCACCAGTGCGGCAACGCCGATGGTGTCATACCCGTTTGCGCCGTCGAGCGGTGCGGCGATCCGCTGAAGGACGATCGCCCCGATCAGTAAAACGGCCTGGGTGCCGAGCGCGATCCGGATGACCGCGGCCGACGGTTTTGGCGCATGGCTGAGCAGCCATCCCCATAAAGCGAAGCTGACGATGAAGACAGGGATGACCGCGGTCTTGACGAATGTCTGAGGCGAGTCCTTGACCAACTCGACGCCGATCAGAATGATATTGCCGGTGACGACCGACGTGAACAGCCCGAAAAACGCGATGAAACCGGTCACCTCGAGATAGGCGGAACTGAAAGCGAGGGCCGCCGGAAAGGCGGTTCCATTGAAGTCGAAGATGTTGCGTGCCGGCATGACCACCGGACGGTGGCAGCTTCCGCTGCCGGCGTGCAGTGTCAGCTTTGACAGTTTTACACCGGAAGATGCGACAGGGCCTTCACCTCCTCCATCACAGCGTAGGTGTGGGTCTCGCGCACGCCGGGCAGCGGCAGAATGACATCGGACAGGAAGGCGCGATAGGCCCGCATGCCGCCGACCCGGGCCTTGACCAGATAGTCGAAGCCGCCCGCCACCATATGGCACTCCATGACGTCGTCGCTGCGCCGGACGGCCGTGGCGAACGCCTCGAACACGTCCGGTGTCGTACGGTCGAGCTTCACCTGGACGAAAACCAGCAGGCCGCGGCCGAGTCGTTCCGGCGACAGCCGTGCCGAGAAGCCTTCCACATAGCCCTCGCGCACCAGCCGTTTGACACGCTCCGCCGTGGCGGTCGCCGACAGGCTGATCCGCTCGGCCAGATCCGTGTTGGACAGCCGGCCATCGGCCTGCAGCGCGCGGAGGATTTTCCGGTCAATCTGATCGATATCTTTCATGATTCTCTACCAAAACGAATCTTGATGATGAAATATCCTATGGCAAGGCAGAAAGATAGTGAAAAATAATATCAACCTTCCTGTACAATGAGAAAAAGCACGGGAGATGAGAATGAACGCGCCGACCCCGCCGATACCGCTTCGCTTCAACGCACCCTATGCCGGTGACGACGATACGCTGATTGCCAGCTTCGCCGCGACGCTGCGGTTCGACGCCGCGGCGAATGCGCGTATCGACGCCGATGCGACACGCTTCATCCAGGCGATCCGCGATCAGTCCGGCTCGATCGGCGGTGTCGAGGATTTCCTGCGCGAATACGGTCTGTCGACTCCTGAGGGCCTTGCCATGATGGTGTTGGCCGAGGCGCTTCTGCGCGTGCCGGACGCGCAGACGCAGGACAAGCTGATCGAGGACAAGCTCAAGGAAGGCAATTGGAGCGCCCATGAGGGGCATGGCGATACCTGGTTCGTTGCCGCCTCCGCCTGGGCGCTCGGCGTGACCGCGCGCATCATCCGGCCCGGCGAGACGCCGGAATCGGTTGTGCAGGGCCTGGTGAGACGGCTCGGCCTGCCGACGGTGCGCACCGCCACCCGACAGGCCATGCGGGTCCTGGGTCATCATTTCGTGCTTGGCGAGACGATCTCTGAGGCGCTGTCGCGGGCGTCCAAGAGCGCGGCGCACGGTTATCGCCATTCCTTCGACATGCTGGGCGAGGGCGCCCGTACCGCGGCCGACGCGAAGCGCTATTGGCGGGCCTATGCGGATGCGATCGAGGCCATCGGCAAGGCGGCCGGTTCGGCCGGACTGCCCGACCGCATGGGCATCTCGGTCAAGCTTTCCGCACTGCACCCGCGCTACCATGCGACCCATCACGAGCGGGTGATGCGCGAACTGGTCCCCGATCTTCTGTCATTGGCGCAGAAGGCGAAAGCGCATGATCTGAACTTCACCGTCGATGCCGAGGAGGCCGACCGGCTGGAATTGTCGCTCGATGTGGTCGATGCCGTCTTTGCCGATAGAAGCCTTGCCGGTTGGGACGGCTTCGGTCTGGCCATCCAGGCCTACCAGAAGCGCGCCCCGGCCGTGATCGACCACATCGATGCGCTGTGTCGAAGGCTCGGACGCCGGATGATGGTGCGGCTGGTCAAGGGGGCCTATTGGGATACCGAAATCAAGCTTGCGCAGCAGCATGGCCTGGCCGACTATCCGGTTTATACGCGCAAGCCGGCGACGGACGTCTGCTATCTCGCCTGCGCGCGAAGGCTGCTGGCGATGCGGCCGCATCTCTATCCGCAATTCGCCACCCACAACGCGCTGACGGTGGCGACGATCCTGGAAATGGCCGGAGACGACAGAGGCGGCTTCGAGTTCCAACGGCTGCACGGCATGGGCGAAGCGCTCTATACGGCGGTCGCATCCGGCGAGCATCCGGTCCCCTGTCGGATCTATGCGCCGGTCGGCGGCTATCGCGACCTGCTTGCGTATCTGGTGCGCCGCCTCCTGGAAAACGGCGCCAACTCCTCTTTCGTCGCTGTTGCCGGCGACAACCACGTTCCGATCGCTGACTTGTTGCGGCGGCCGCTGGATGTGCTCGGTTTCGGTACGGGACGTAGCGCCCGCCACAGCGGCATTCCGCTGCCATCCGACATCTATTCTGAACGGCGCAACAGCGCCGGCCTGGAATTCGGCCATCGCGCCGAATTGGACGCTTTGACAGCCGGCATGGACGCGGCGAGGCCCACGGTCGATGCCCGCCCGCTCGTGCCCGGCCTGCCGGCGACAGGCACGGCGCGCACGGTCTTTTCTCCGGCCGATCCGTCGGTCGCGGTCGGGCAGGTGGTCTTCGCCGAGGCCGGCGATGTCGAAACCGCGGTCTCGGTGGCGCGGCGCGGTTTCAAGCACTGGTCGCGCACGCCCGTGGAGACACGCGCCGCTGCGCTGGAGAAGGCGGCCGATCTGTTGGAGAACAAGCGCGACGGGCTGATGGCGCTGCTGTCGGCGGAGGGCGGCAAGACATTGGATGACGGCATCGCCGAGATCCGGGAGGCGGTGGATTTTTGCCGCTATTATGCCGTCGAGGCGCGCCGCATGTGCGGCGAAGCAGCGCTGATGCCCGGGCCGACGGGCGAAGAGAACCGCTATGGCTGGCGCGGCCGCGGTGTGTTCGTCTGTATCAGCCCGTGGAACTTTCCACTGGCGATTTTTCTTGGCCAGGTGACGGCAGCGCTGGCCACCGGCAATGCAGTGATCGCCAAGCCGGCCGAACAGACGCCGCTGATCGCCCATGAAGCGGTGCGCGCTCTGCACGACGCCGGCGTTCCGGAAGATGTGTTGATCTATCTGCCGGGCAAGGGCGATATCGGCGCGGCACTGACCGCCCATCCGCATATCGACGGTGTCGCCTTCACCGGTTCGACCAGCACCGCATGGGCGATCAACCGCACGCTCGCCGCCAAGGACGGGCCAATCGTCCCGCTGATTGCCGAAACGGGCGGGCTCAACGCGATGATCGTCGATGCCACCGCGTTGCCCGAGCAGGTTGCTGACGACGTTATCATGTCGGCTTTCCGCTCCGCCGGGCAGCGCTGCTCGGCGCTGCGGATCCTGTTCCTGCAGGACGACGTGGCCGACGGTATGCTGCGCATGATCGAGGGCGCGGCGCGGGAACTGCATCTGGGATCGCCGCATCTGCCGTCGACCGATGTCGGCCCGATCATCGACGAAGGCCAGCGTGCCATGCTGCAGAGCCATATCGAGGCGATGCGGGCGACCCAGACCGTGCGTTTCGCCGGCACCGTGCCGATGACGGGCACCTTTTTCGCGCCCTATATCGTCGAACTCGACCGTCCCGAAGCGCTGACGGAAGAGATCTTCGGGCCGATCCTGCATGTCGTCCGCTGGAAGGCGAACGGGCTCGCGCGGGCGCTCGACGCCATCGCCGCTACCGGTTATGGGCTGACCTTCGGCATCCATTCGCGCATCGAGGCGACGATTGCCCAGGCGATCGACCGGCTGGATACCGGCAACATCTATGTCAACCGCAACACGATCGGTGCGATCGTCGGCACCCAGCCCTTTGGCGGCTCGGGCCTTTCGGGCACCGGTTTCAAGGCCGGCGGGCCGCATTACCTGACGCGGTTTGCCGAGGAACAGGTGGTGTCGGTCAACACGGCCGCCGCCGGCGGCAATGCCAGCCTGATGGCGATTGGCGACGATTAGCGCGTGGCGCGGTCGCGGCCCGGCCGCCAAATCGGCCGTCGCCGGCGCCTTGTGAAAAAACGTTGCAGTTTTCACGCAACCTGCGACAGTCGCGGCCGGCCCGCCCGGCCGCCGACGCACACCACATTGTCGTATTTGATCACATTTCCGGCACTTTTTGGCGGTCCGTCCGGAGGCAAAACCGCTTATGTGCCCCTGCCAATTTGCCAGATGAGGAAGACAGAACATGGCCGACGTCAAATCCGATATCGAGATCGCCCGCGCTGCGCACAAACTGCCGATCATGGACATCGGCGCCAAGCTCGGCATCCCGAGCGAGAGCTTGCTGCCCTACGGCCATGACAAGGCGAAGGTCTCGGCCGATTTCATCGCGTCCGTGAAAGACCGCGAGGACGGAAAGCTGATTCTGGTGACGGCGATCAACCCGACGCCCGCCGGCGAGGGAAAGACGACGACGACCGTCGGTCTCGGCGACGGGCTCAACCGGATCGGTCAGAAGGCGGTCATCTGCATCCGCGAGGCATCGCTCGGCCCTTGTTTCGGCGTCAAGGGCGGCGCGGCCGGCGGCGGTTACGCCCAAGTCGTGCCGATGGAGGACATGAACCTGCATTTCACCGGCGACTTCCACGCGATCACCTCGGCCCACAACCTTCTGGCCGCGATGATCGACAACCACATCTATTGGGGCAATGATCTCGGCATCGATATCCGCCGGGTCGCCTGGCGCCGGGTGCTCGACATGAACGACCGCGCGCTGCGCGAGATCGTCTGCTCGCTCGGCGGTGTGGCCAACGGCTTCCCGCGCGAAGCCGGCTTCGACATCACCGTCGCCTCCGAGGTCATGGCCATCCTGTGCCTGGCAAACGATCTGGACGACCTGGAAAAGCGCTTGGGCGACATCATCATCGGTTATCGGCGGGACAAGACCCCGGTCTACTGCCGGGACCTCAAAGCGGATGGCGCGATGGCGGTGCTTTTGAAGGACGCGATGCAACCCAATCTGGTGCAGACGCTCGAAAACAATCCCGCCTTCGTCCATGGCGGCCCCTTTGCCAATATCGCCCATGGATGCAACTCGGTGAGCGCCACGACGACGGCCCTGAAGCTCGGCAATTATGTCGTCACCGAAGCCGGTTTCGGCGCCGATCTCGGCGCCGAGAAGTTCTTTGACATCAAATGCCGCAAAGCCGGCCTGACGCCGGACGCCGCCGTCATCGTCGCCACCGTACGCGCCATGAAGATGAATGGCGGGGTCAGGAAGGAGGATCTCGGCGAAGAGAATGTCACCGCCGTGGAGCAGGGTTGCGCCAATCTCGGCCGGCACGTGCAGAACGTGAAGAAATTCGGTGTGCCGGTGCTGGTCGCCATCAACCACTTCATTTCCGACACAGAGGCCGAGATCCGGGCGGTGCAGGACTATGTCGCAACGCTGGGCACCGAAGCCATTGTGTGCCGCCATTGGGCCGAGGGATCGGCCGGCATCGAGGAACTCGCTTACAAGGTGGTTGAGCTTGCCGAGTCCGGCACCTCCCAATTCGCGCCGCTCTATCCCGATGAGATGCCGTTGTTCGAGAAGATCGAGACGATCGCCAAGAGCATCTATCACGCCTCCGAAGTGATCGCCGACAAATCGGTGCGCAACCAATTGCGGCAATGGGAGGAGCAGGGCTATGGCGACCTTCCGATCTGCATGGCCAAGACGCAATACTCCTTCTCGACCGATCCCAATCTGCGCGGCGCGCCGACCGACCATACGGTACCGATTCGCGAGGTACGCCTGTCGGCCGGAGCCGGCTTCATCGTGGTCGTCACCGGTGCGATCATGACGATGCCCGGCCTGCCGAAAGTGCCGTCTTCGGAGAAGATCCATCTCAACGAGCAGGGTCAGATCGAGGGGCTGTTCTGAACCTTCGATACTGAATCCGTCTTGCGCGGATGCGCCGCCGGCGCTAACAGTGAAGCATGGAACAGCGTCTCAATATCGCAATCTGGTGGTGGACCCGCTAAAGGCGGCTGCGACCAGTTATGCGTGACGCATATGCGAAGCCGCCGAGGATCGTCCCGGCGGCTTTTTTGCGCCGGAACGTCGTGGCAATGAAGGATCGGGACAGATGAGCGCAGCAAAGACGGACAACGAAACGCACAGCTTCGTCACGCGTGGTGGCGTCGAGGTCGAGCGGACCCGCACCGCTACCCCTTATGAGGGGGCAATCGACACGTTTATCGACGCGCTCGACAGCCGGCGCGGCGCCGTTTTCTCGTCCAATTATGAATATCCCGGCCGCTATACGCGTTGGGACACGGCGATGGTTGATCCACCGCTTTCGATCACCGGACAAGGACGATCGATGGCATTGCAGGCCCATAACGAGCGTGGCAAGGCGTTGCTGTCGATCGTCGCACGGCGGCTGGAGCGGGAAGGCGATGTGGTGCTGGGAAAACGCACGTCCAAAAAACTGGCGCTCACCGTCAAGGATGCCGAGCATGCTCTGACCGAGGAGGAGCGGTCGCGCATGCCGACCGTGTTTTCAGCGCTCAGGGCGACCGTTGACCTTTTTCACACCGAGGAGGACAGCAATTTCGGCCTTTACGGCGCTTTCGGATACGATCTCGCCTTCCAGTTCGACCATGTTCCGCTGAATCACGACCGCGACGACGATCAGCGCGATCTGGTGCTGTTCCTCACCGACGAGATCCTGGTCGTCGACCACCACACCGCGCGGGCGTGGATCGATCGCTATGAATTCAGCCGCCGCGACTTCACCACCATCGGCAAATCCCGCGAGATCGCGCCCGAGCCGTTCCGTATGGCCGACAAGACGCCGCCGCGCGGCGATCACCGGCCGGGGGAATATGCGGAACTGGTGCGCAAGGCCAAACAGAGCTTCAAGCGCGGCGATCTCTTCGAAGTGGTGCCGGGGCAGATGTTCTTCGAGCGCTGCGCCAGCCCGCCATCGGCGATCGCCCGCCGCCTGAAGGCGATCAACCCGTCGCCCTATTCCTTCTTCATCAATCTCGGCGAGGGCGAATATCTTGTCGGCGCCTCGCCGGAAATGTTCGTGCGGGTGACCGGCCGGCGTGTGGAGACATGCCCGATCTCCGGAACCATCAAGCGCGGCGATGACGCGATTTCCGACTCCGAACAGATTCTCAAGCTGCTGAACTCGAAAAAGGACGAATCGGAACTGACCATGTGTTCTGATGTCGATCGCAACGACAAGAGCCGTGTCTGCGAGCCCGGATCGGTGCGGGTGATCGGACGGCGGCAGATCGAGATGTATTCACGGCTGATCCACACCGTCGACCATATCGAGGGTCGGCTGAAGGACGGCATGGATGCGTTCGATGCCTTTCTGAGCCACGCCTGGGCGGTAACCGTGACCGGCGCGCCGAAACTGTGGGCAATGCGCTTCATCGAGGAGCACGAGAAGAGCCCGCGCGCCTGGTATGGCGGTGCGATCGGCATGGTCAGCTTCAATGGCGACATGAACACCGGCCTGACATTGCGCACGATCCGTATCAAGGACGGCATTGCCGAGGTCAGGGCCGGCGCGACGTTGCTCTACGACTCGGTGCCGGAGGACGAGGAGGCCGAAACGGAGCTGAAGGCGTCAGCTATGCTGGCCGCCATTCGCGACGCCGGCCAAAGCAATGTCGAGACCGTCGGACGCGCGGCTGCCCGGGTCGGCGACGGGGTCAACATCCTGCTCGTCGACCACGAGGATTCCTTCGTGCACACGCTCGCCAATTACTTTCGCCAGACCGGCGCTGCGGTCACCACGGTGCGCCCGCCTGTCGACGAGGCGCTTTTGAACCGCGTCGATCCTCACATGATGGTGCTGTCGCCAGGTCCCGGAATGCCGAAGGATTTCGACTGCAGGACGACGATCAAGCGGGCGCGCGGCCGCGGCCTGCCGATCTTCGGCGTCTGTCTCGGCCTGCAGGCCATTGCCGAAGCCTATGGCGGTGACCTGCGCACGCTCGCGGTGCCGGTGCACGGCAAGCCCTCGCGCATCCGTATAAACGAACCGGGCATGGTCTTTTCCGGCCTCGGGAGGGAGGTCACCGTGGGTCGCTATCACTCGATCTTCGCGGACCCGGCGACGCTGTCGCTGGATTTCGACATCACGGCGGAGAGCGATGACGGCGTCATCATGGGCATCGAACACAAAACCGAGCCGGTTGCCGCAGTCCAGTTTCATCCCGAGTCGATCATGAGCCTTGGCCAGGACGCCGGGATGCGCATGATCGAGAATGTCGTCGCGCATCTGGCACGGCGTGGCGGGTGACGCGGTTCGAGGAATCGGTGAAAACAATCTGCTACCGACAGTGACATGGTCCAATGCTGGACTATGTCCCCGTTCGATGCCAAAATTGATGCTCTCGTCGCGCAAATCCGAAAGGACGCCGTAATGGGTGCTGAACACAAGATCTCGCAGACCTTCAAAGTCACCGAGGCCAAGGCAAAACTATCGGAGCTTCTGGCGAAGGCCGAAAGCGGCGAGGCGATCTTCATCGCCCGTGGCAGCGATCCGGTTGTCCAGCTGGTGCCCGTACATGCGCCGAAAAGAGCGCGCCCCGGTCGCCTCGCGCACTGGGCCAAACAGGACGACAGCGCTCTGTTCGAAACCGACCCAGAACAGGCGGCGATCGACGCCGGCGATTGGAACGACGATGTCGGCATCTGGCAGGGAAAACCTGCTGACGGAAACGGCGACGCGTGAAGCTGCTCCTCGACAGTCACGCCATCTGGTTGTGGCTGACCGACAGCCCGAAACTGCCGACCGCAATGAAGCGGATGCTGATCGAGAATCCGGCGGCTGTTCACATCAGCATCGTTAGCTACTACGAGATCGGCCTCAAGCAGCAACGCGGACGCCTGCCCGGGCATCCGTTGGAAATGCGCGAGGCCCTCGATGCCGACGGATTTACGGAACTGGACGTAACCGCGATGCACATGGTTACGGCCTCTCAACTTGACTGGTCCCATCGCGATCCGTGGGACCGGATTCTGGCGGCGCAGACGATCGTCGAGGGCTGTGCCCTGGTTTCGACCGACAAAGCTTTCGACGCGATCGTCAACGACCGGCTTTGGTAATGAGCGGAACGCCAGGCAATGGTCTCCTGCTCCTTGCGGGCACTTCTGACTGGCAGCTGATCGAATGGCCCGGGGCGAAGAGGAACCCACCAAATGTGCCTCCTCATGGAAACACAAAACCGAACAACGCGCGTGCTACCAATCCTGACAGGTCATCTGCCACCGATACCGTTCGAGGAATCGGTTGCCGCGCGGCGTCGAGGCGGCTATAACGCCGCCATGATGGATGTCGGGATGAACACGACCGGAAAAGCGTTTGGCGCGGACAATCAGCTGTCGGCGACGCGTTCCCATGTTCTTCGCAATCTGCTTCTCGGCCTTACTGGCGATCGCCGGGCTCGTTAGAGGAGCGTCCGGCGGTCGATACGCCGGCTGGCACAGGCTCCTTCCCCTCACGATGATATTGGATTGACCTTTGGGTTCCGCCGCGCCACGGGCGCCGGGCCGTGAAAAGAACGAGAGATGACATGAACGAGACAGTTCCACCAAGGCCGGAGATGCGGGAAGCACCCGGCATGCCGCATGCTTCCGTCAAATACCAACCCTATCCGTTGACCGGGCTCGACGATCGGACCTGGCCGTCGCGCCGCATCGAACAGGCGCCGATCTGGTGTTCGGTCGATTTGCGCGACGGAAATCAGGCGCTGATCAACCCGATGGGCCATGAGCGCAAAGCGCGCATGTTCCAGTTGCTGCTCGACATGGGCTTCAAGGAGATCGAGATCGGATTTCCCTCCGCCTCGCAGACCGATTTCGACTTTGCCCGCTGGTGCATCGAAGGCTATGACGTGCCGGAGGACGTTTCGCTCCAGGTCCTGGTGCAATGTCGGCCGGAGCTGATCAGACGAACCTTCGAGGCGCTGGAGGGCGCGCATCGGCCGATCGTGCATTTCTACAATTCGACCAGCGAATTGCAGCGCCGCGTGGTGTTTGCCAAGGATGTCGCCGGCATCAAGCAGATCGCCGTCGACGCGGCCAAAATGGTGACCGACATGGCGGCCGGGGCCGGCGGCGGCTACCGCTTCCAGTATTCGCCGGAGAGTTTCACCGGCACCGAGCTGGAGGTGGCGCTGGAAATCTGCAACGCCGTGATCGAGGTCGTGCAGCCGACGGCGGACAACAAGCTGATCGTCAACCTGCCGTCGACCGTGGAGATGACGACGCCGAATGTCTATGCCGATCAGATCGAATGGATGTGCCGGCAGCTGGACCAGCGCGAGAACCTGATCGTTTCCCTGCATCCGCACAATGATCGCGGCACCGGCATCGCGGCGACGGAGCTTGCCCTGATGGCCGGCGCCGACCGCGTCGAGGGCACGCTGTTCGGCAATGGCGAACGCACCGGCAATGTCGATGTGGTGACGCTGGCGCTGAACATGTTCACCCAGGGCGTCGACCCGAATCTGGACTGCAGCGACATCGAGCGGCTCAAGAACGTCTATGAATATTGCAACCAGATGGTGATTCCGGAGCGGCACCCCTATGTCGGCGAACTGGTCTACACCGCCTTCTCCGGGTCGCACCAGGACGCGATCAACAAAGGCATGAAGGCGATCCGCGTTGCCAACACGCCGATCTGGGAAGTGCCCTATCTGCCGATCGACCCGCAGGATGTCGGCCGTACCTATGAGGCGATCATCCGGATCAATTCGCAATCGGGCAAGGGCGGCATCGCCTATGTGCTGCAAGAGGATTACGGGCTGAACCTGCCGCGCGGACTGCAGATCGAGTTCCAGGGCGATGTCCAGCGCATCACCGAGGAAAAGGGGGAGGAACTGCCCTCAAAACTCATCTATAAGCGCTTCATGGAGCGTTATGTCGAGCAGCCGGGCGCGCGCCTTGCCTATGTCGACCACCATACCTTTCCGACGCAGGGTCAGAAGGGTATGCGCGATTGCGAGGCGGTGATCAGCGACGGCGACACGACGCTGACCATCAGTGGCCGCGGCACCGGGCCGATCGACGGCTTCGTCAACGCGCTGTCGGACCATATCGGCGTCGATTTCACCGTGGCCGATTATGCCGAACATTCCCTGCAACACGGCGCGAACGCGGCGGCCATCTGCTACATGGAGGTGGAGCATGCCGGCGGACGACTGTTCGGCGTCGGCATCAGCACCAATATTGTCGCCGCATCGCTCGATGCGGTGGTATCGGCGGCCAACCGGCTCCTGGAGACGCGGTAGCCGGAGGCGACGGCTTGCCGGGCGGAGGAAACGGACGGTGACGGATGTGACGGAGCTTTATGCCGTCGAGGTGGGTACCGGCGGCCTCGAGCCGCTGGTGTTCCTGCACGGCTTTGGCGCCGCCGCCTTCGTCTGGGCGGATCTGCAGCGGGAATTCGCCGACGAGCGCGCCTCGCTGGCCTATGATCTGCCCGGGCACGGCCGGTCGCTGCAGGCTGACGGCATCGGCGGCGCCGGCCATATGGCGCGCGCCGTCACCGCCGATCTCGAACGCCGCGGCATCACCCGGGCGCATGTCGTCGGCCATTCCATGGGTGGCGCGGTGGCGGCGAAAATCGCCCTGCGCACACCGGCGCTCGTTGCTTCGATGACGCTGCTCGCGCCGGGGGCGTTTGGCCCGGAAATCAACCATCGCCTGCTGTCGCGCTATGCGGCGGCGACCGAGCATGACGCGCTGCTGGCCACGCTTGAAAACATGTATGGCTGGAACAATCCGGTTCCCGAAAGAGTGGTCTCGGGCCTGGTCGAGCGCCGCAATAGGCGCGGCGCGACAGACTGCCTGGCCTCCATTCTGTCGAGCATCCTGGTGGAGAGGGACGACGGCGTGATGCAGGGCATGATCCCGCGCGGCGCGCTCGCCGAACTCGCAATGCCGGTCAAAGTGCTGTGGGGGACGCAGGACCGTGTCGTGCCGACGCGCCAGGCACGCCGGCTGCCACCGCTTTTCGCCGCTCATGTCTTCGAAAACACCGGCCATATGCTGATCGACGAGCGGCCGGCGGAGACGGCGCGCCTGATCCGCCAGAATATCCGCGCCGCGAGGCCTTGATCTCAATCGGCCTGGCCGAGCGCGATCCTCCGGGTCACGCCGATCGCCTCCAGGAAGACCGTGTCGTGGCTGATCACCAGAAGGGCACCGTCATAGGCGGACAAACCGGCCTCCAGCGCCTCGATCCCGCGCAGGTCGAGATGATTGGTCGGCTCGTCCAGCATCAGGAGTTGCGGCGGATGGGGACCGCCCAGAACGATGGCGAGGCCGGCGCGCAGCGTCTCGCCGCCGCTTAGCGTGGCGACCGTGCGCAGCGCCGCGTCGGCGCGAAACCGGAAGCGGGCGAGCGCCGACCGGCAGGCATTTTCATCCGCCTCGAGATTGAGCCGCAGAAAATTGTCGCGGATAGTCGCGGCGGGATCAAGCAGATCCATATGCTGATCCAGAACGGCCACGGTGCCATGGATCTCGGCGCGGCCGGACAGCGCCGCGAGGTCGCCCGTCAGCAATCGCAACAGCGAGGTCTTTCCCGAGCCGTTGCGCCCGGTCACGGCGACCCGTTCGGGGCCGACCAGCGTGAAGGACAGGTCGCGGATGACCGGGTCGGTCGCGTCCGGGCCGCCCGTCAGGTGGTCGACCTCTACCAGCATTTTGCCGGCGGGCAGGCCGGTCGGCTCCAATCGCATCGACAGCGGCTGTAGGATCTCGACCTGCGAACGAGCCTCGGCCGCTTCCCGCGCTGCGGTGGCGCGCCGGCGGTCGCTCATGCGCGTTTGTGCGGCACCGGTCTGTTCGGCCCGGTTCCGCATGGCGTTCAGCAGCATTTTCGGCTGGTCGCGGCGGCCGCGCATGCGTCTGCCGGCGCTGTCCCGGCGCGCCTGCCGCTCGCGCTGGATTTGCGTCTGGCGGTCAATCGCCTGCAGCGCGCGTTCGGCGACATCGCGCCGGTGTTCGGCGGACTGGAGTTCGGCGGCCTTTTGCGCGCGATAGGCGGTCCAGTTGCCACCATAGTCATGCGCCCCGAGCGAGGAGAGCTCGACAATCCTGTCCATCCGCTCGAGCAACGCGCGATCGTGGCTGGCGACGATCGCCGCGCCGCGCCAGCGCGACAGCACCTCGGCCACCGCCGTGCGCCCGTCGCCGTCGAGATTGTTCGTCGGCTCGTCGAGCAGGATGACGTCTGGCGCGGCAAACAGCAGCGCGGCAAGCAGCACCCGGGTCCGCTCGCCGCCGCTGAGATCGTCGACAAGCCGGTCCGGACCGAGCCCGCCAAGCCCGACCTGCCGCAAACTGTCGTCAAGCCGTGTCTCAAGTGTCCAGTCGGCGTGTTCCAGATCGTCAGACGACGCCTCTCCTGTCTCGATGCGACGCAAACGCGCCCATTCCTCAGAAACATCGAAAAGCTGCGCCACCGTGCTGTCCAGCGATGCGGTCTGCCGCATCATGGCAACGCGGCCGACACGGCTGACGCTGCCGGCCGCCGGTGTCACCGATCCGGCGACAAGCCGAAGCAAGGTAGATTTGCCGGAACCGTTGTCGCCGACCACGCCGGTCCGGCCCGGGCCGAAGGCGAGATCCAGGTTCGAAAAAAGCGGATGTCCGTCAGGTGTCGACCAGGACAGGTTCTTGATCACGATGGAGGAGGGCATGGCAATGGACTTTCACGGTGAAGGCTCTGGAAGGCGAAGCGTTCAGCCGGAATTCCATGATGCGACCGTCCTGTTCGTGTTGCGGATGGCCGGGATGTAAATCAACGCGGGAATGTTTTCAAGAGCGTCACGGCGGGCCGGTCTTACCCGGCCGTTTGCCCGATCTCATCGAACAGCCACTCCCGGAATGCCTTGACCTTCGGCCGGTCGCGGTCGGCCCTGGGGCAGACCACATAATAGGCAAATCGCGCCGGCAGCGTGACGTCGAAGGGCTTGACCAGACGGCCCGAAGACAGCGCGTCGGCGACTAGCACGCTGCGCGCCAGCGCCACGCCGTCGCCCTGTTCGGCGGCTTGCAGCACCAGGTTCGAATGCTGGTAGATCGGCCCCCGGCCGGTCGGCACATCGGTCTCGCCGGCCGCCATCAGCCACATCCGCCAGTCGATCCGCATATCGTCCTGCAGCAGCGTGTGGTGTTTGAGATCGGCCGGCTTTTCGAGCGGCGGCCCGTCGCGCAGCAGCGACGGCGCGCAGACCGGAAAGATCTCTTCGGTCATCAGCCGCTCAACGCTGAGGTCGGGCCACTCGCCGGTGCCGTAGCGGATCGCCAGATCGACATTCGCCCGGGCGAAATCGACACTTTCGTCGGCGGTGGCGATGCGCACGTCGATCTGCGGAAAGGCTTTGCGAAACCGGCCGAGTCGCGGCACCAGCCACGTGGCGGCGAAGGAATCGGTGGTTGTTACGGTCAGTTCTCCCGACCGGTCGTCGCGGTGCAGCCGGTCCACGGCGGTTGCCAGGATGTCGAGCGCCTCGGTGACGGCCGGATAGAGCGTCTGGCCGGCCTTGGTCAGATGCAGGGCGCGGTTCAGGCGCTCAAACAGCGGCATTCCGAGGTCCTGTTCGAGCGCCTTGACCTGATGGCTGATCGCCGCCTGGGTGACATTCAGTTCATCGGCCGCGCGGGTGAAGCTCAAATGCCGCGCCGCCGCCTCGAAGGCGCGCATCGCGTTCAGGGAAGGAAGTCGTCTGGTCATGCGGTGTGATAATGAACATAGCGTTCTTTATCAATGCTCGTGGGCATCTTTCGGAAAAGTCCATAAAAAACAGAATAATGGGACTCATACGGCTTCATTTCAGATTAGAAATGATAATCCGAAAGCCAAAAGAGATCGTTTGTGGCGTCGTCTCCGGCCCCCTATGTCGAGCCTGTCGAAACGACGCTTGACGAGAAGGGAGATCGGTCATGAAGTCCACCACCTTTGCCGCGCCGCGACCCGCCTGCCCGCCGGTCGAAGGCCACCCACACTGGGCCCGCGCCTTCTGGCGGCCGGGTGTCGTGCTTGCCGGGTTCCGGCGACTGCAGGATCGAGCGACGCAGCGCCATCGCCTGCGCGATATGGAAAGCTGGCAACTCCGGGATCTCGGACTCAGCCGTGCCGCGGCGCAGCGCGAGAGCCGTAGGCCATTCTGGGTTTCCGGCAAGGGCGCATAGGCGTACCGCAATGATCCGCTTGCATTTGCCGCGAAGCGGAACGATAGTAGAGGCATCGACCACGCAACCGAGGAGATGATCATGAACGCCATTGTGACGATCCCGACCGGGCGCGTGGAATCACGCCTGATCTGACAGGTTTGAGGGCGCCGTTTTGACGGCTCCCGGATTCTCTCTCGACCGGTCATAGGCCAGCCGTCGGCCCCGCATTCCGTGCGGGCCGATGACATTTGCGTCTATCCTTCAAAGAGAGAGAAATGACAGACACCATTGCGGCACTTGCCGATCTCGGCTGGGGTGCCTTTTTCCAATCGCAACTGGATCTCGACGAGATCGCGACCTGTCAGCCGGTGCGCGTGACCGCCGTGCATCGTGATGTGCTCGACGTCGCCGGCGGCGGCGGGCCGTTCCGTCTGCCGCTCGCCCGTTCGCCGGCGGCTAGCGAGGCAACGGTCGGCGACTGGCTGCTCCTGGACGGCAGCGGTGAAAGAGCGCGGCGGGTGCTGAACCGCAAAAGCCTGTTCAAGCGGCGCGCCGCCGGCACCGGCCGGTCGGTGCAACGGATCGCCGCCAATGTCGACACGCTGTTCGTGGTCTCCTCCTGCAATCAGGACTTCAACCCGGCGCGGCTCGAACGCTATCTCGCCCTTGCCCGGGAGAGCGACGTGATGCCGGTGGTCGTGCTGACGAAAGCCGATACCTGCGCGTCGCCGGAAGACTATCGCCGTCGGGCCGAGGCCCTGTTGCCGGGGCTGCTGGTCGAAACGGTGGATGCGCGCGATCCGCTGACGCTGGAGGGCCTGCGGAGCTGGTGCGGCAAGGGCCAGACGGTCGCGCTCGTCGGTTCCTCCGGTGTCGGCAAGTCCACACTGGTCAATACGCTGACGGGCGATGCCGGCCTGCTGACGGCGGCGGCCCGTGCCGACGACGACCGCGGCCGTCACACGACAACGGGCCGGGCGCTGCACCGGCTTGCCGATGGCGGCTGGCTGATCGACACCCCCGGCATGCGCGAATTGCAGATGGTCGACGCCGCTGCCGGCATCGACGCCGTCTTCCAGGACATCGTCGATCTGGCGGGCCGCTGCCGTTTCGCCGATTGCGGTCATGACAGCGAACCCGGCTGTGCCGTGCAGGCGGCGATCGCCGACGGCACGCTGGATGCCGGCCGGCTCAAGCGCTATCGCAAGCTGGTTTCGGAGGAGCGGCTCAATCGCGAAAGCATCGCCGAAAGGCGGGCCCGCGAAAAGGCCTTTGGCCGCATGGTGAATGCCACGATGCGGGCGAAGCGCGCCGAACGGCGGCGCTAGACTGACGTGTTCCCGCCTCTTTTGCCCGTCCCGGGTTGGCGATAGGTTGCGCTCGGGACGGGTTTGGATGCCGGGAAAGCGGGGATGACGATGAGAGGCTTCTATCTGGCGGCGGCAATTGTCGGGACACTGGTTCCCTGGTTGTTTTTCGGGTCGTATTTCGCGGCGAACGGTCTCAATCTCGTCGGTTTCGCCGCCGCGCTGTTCGCCAATGGCGCGGCCGGCGGCTTTTCCGCCGATGTGCTGATCTCGATCCTGGTCTTCTGGCTGTGGTCCTATCACGACGCGCGCCATATCGGGCTGCCGCGCTGGTGGCTGGTGCTGCCTGCCGGCTGCCTGGTTGGCCTATCGCTCGCTCTGCCGCTCTATCTGTTCATGCGCGAGGGCGTGGCTGCTCGCAACACGTGACCGCGATGGCTCGGTCGCCGGCCTGTGCAACGCGACGCCGAGCATGACCAGCGCAATGCCGATCAGGTCGCGCGGGCTGGGGATCTGCACAAGCACGATGGCCGCGACGATAGTGGCCGTCGCCGGCAGCAGGGCGAGAAGCAGCGCGAAGCTGGCGCGTGGCAGGCGCGACATGGCGAGCTGGTCGCAGCAATAGGGAATGACCGACGAACAGATGCCGACGGCGATGCCGGCGAGGATCAGTTGGACGTGGCCGAAGGCGCGCAGCGCTTCCACGAAGCCGATCGGCATCAGCAAAAGGAACGCGATGACCATCGCCGCGCCGAGGGTCTCGATGCCGCCGCCGGCACCGCCTTCCGCCGCCCGGTGGCCGAGCACGATATAGGCGACGAACAGAGCGGCATTGAGCACGGCCCAGAACAATCCGATCGGGTCGCTCGCCCATTTCAGGTCGATGAGAATGAAGACACCCGCCACGGCGAGGGCCAGCGCCAACCAGTTGCGGCGGCTGCGCAGCCCGTAAAGCGCAACCGCGATGGTGCCGACGAACTCCATCGCCGCCACGAGGCTCATCGGCAGCCGGTCCAGGGCGAGATAGAAGGCGGTGTTCATCACCGCGAGGCAGAGCCCGAGGCCGAGCAGAAGCAGGCGCGTCTTGCCGTCGGCGCGGCGCCAGGTCTTCCATGGGCGCGTCAGCGGCGCGAAAACCAGCGCGGCCGAGGCGATGCGGAACCAGGCGACACCGAGCACGCCGATGGCCGGAAAAAGCAGGACCGCGAAAGCCGGGCCGAGATAGTGAAAGACCGCGCTGACGCCAAACCAGGCTTGCGGTGGCACCGTCTCGGCGGCCTTGTTCAGGGCAAGGGATGGCATCGGCGTCTCCTTCATTTCATGCGAATATGAAGGCATTCACGCCCAATCGATATGGGTATATGATGCCCACAAAAGTTTGTTTCTTTTGTTTCACAGGGGATATCGATGAAACGCCTTCGATATGAAGACGGTCCGATTGACGCGGTCGACCGCAAGCTACTCAACGCGCTGGCGCGAAATGCTCGCGTCAGCCAGGCCGAGCTGTCGCGGCTTGTCGGCCTGTCCGCTCCGAGCGTCGCCGAACGGATCAGGCGACTGGAGGAGGCGGGAATCATCGAGGGCTATACGGTGCGGATCAATCCGCAGGCGCTTGGACTGCCGATCGCAGCGTGGCTGCGCATCCGGCCGGTTCCGGGGGCGTTGCAGACGGTTGCGTCCATCCTGGAGGATTTGCCCGATATCGTCGAATGCGACCGGGTCACCGGCGAGGATTGCTTCATTGCCCGCGCCCATGTGCCGTCGATGCAGGCGCTCGAAACGCTGATCGACGCCATTATCCCGCATGCGATGACCAACACTTCGATCATCCAATCGTCGCCGGTCAAGCGCCGGTTGCCGCCGCTTCTGCAACCGGACCAGAGCCGTAAGTAGGCATCCGCAGGTTACACGCAGCGTCTCAGATTCCCAACTTGACTAGTCGACTAGTCATGTATTAGCCTATCGCATGGCCCGATCTGACCAGACGCCGCGCTATCTATCCTTGAGCGAGCACATCCAGGCGCGCATCCGCGCCGGTGAATATGGCTCGGGCGACCGTCTCCCCAGCGAGGCCGAACTCTGCCGGCTGCATGGTGTCAGTCGCGGCACTGCCGTACGCGCGATCGAACAACTGGTCGCCGAGGGCATTGCCGTTCGCCGGCAGGGTTCGGGCACCTTCGTGGCCCGTCCGTCGATGCACCGCCGCTCGGGCAGGCTGCTGAGTTTCAGCGAGGCGGCGACCTCGGAGGGGCGCGATGCCACCCAGAAGGTGTTGAGCATCGGACCCGCCGATGACGCGGTGGCGCGCGAGTTCCATTGCGAGCCGCCGGCCGTGTTGCTGATGCGTCTGCGGTCGATCGACGGCAAGCCGTGCGCCTATCACCGCTCGGTGATCCCCGACCGGATTGCCCGGGTCGCGCTGGCGACGGGCGAGGGGCTCGAGGACCCTCATTTTTCGCTTTACCACGCTTTTGAAAAGGCCGGCTATGCGGTGGCGCGGGCCGATGAGCGGGTCACCGCGCGGCTCGCGACGGAGGAGGAGGCCGATCGCCTGAACATCGATGCGCCGGCGGCCGTCATCGTCGTCTTCCGGCGCAGCTTCGATGCCGGCGGCACCCTGGTCGAGGCGGTCGAGGCGGTGCATGACAGCGCGGTCTATACCTATGACATCAACCTGGAACTGCGCGCGCCGCAACACGGCGGCGAGGATCCGCGCCGGATTCACAGTTTTGCAGCGGCAGCAAATCGACAGACCGGGGTCGGGACCCGGCATGCAAGGGAGAGAAGGAAACCGACATGAAACTGAAGCAGATCGCAATCGGCGGCATGGCCGCCATGCTTGCCGGGATTCCGTCGATCGCCATGGCGGCGGATGCCGCCCCGGCGGTGCTGATCATCGCCCAGGGCGGTCTCGGCGACGGCTCCTGGAACGACACCGCCTATGCCGGCTTCCAGGCCGGGCTCGAAAAGACCGGCATTGACGGCCGCCCGCTGGAATCGAAGGATGTCGTCGCCCAGGGCGAAGAGATCATGCGCCGCGCCGCCGATGGCGGTTTCGGCCTGATCATCAGCCTGGAATGGATCCATGGCGAGCCGATGCAGGACATCGCCACCGACTATCCGGATCACAACTGGGTCATCCTGAACCAGACCCGCGAGGGCGACAATATCGCCTCGGTCGTCTTCGCCGAACATGAGGGTTCGTTTCTCGCCGGCGCGCTGGCCGGGCTGGTGACCACCGACACCTCGATCCCGGGCATCAATCCGGATCCGGTGATCGGTGTCATCGGCGGCGTCAAGGCGCCGGGTATCGACAAGTTCATCGTCGGCTACATCCAGGGCGCTGAGGCCGTCAATCCTGACATCGACGTCAAGGTCGCCTATTCCGACACGTTCGGCGATCCGTCCAAGGGCGAACAGATGGCCAAGGCGATGTTCGACCAGGGTGCCGATATCGTCTACCAGGTGGCCGGCGGCACCGGCATCGGCATCATCGAGGCGGCGAAGAACGAAGGCCACTACGCCATCGGCGTCGATACCGACCAGGACGGCATGGCGCCGGGCCATGTGCTGACCAGCATGCTCAAGCGCGTCGACGTGGCGGTCGAGGACATCGTCACCGACTATGCCGCCGGCAATTTCCCCGGCGGCGAGGTGATCGATTTCGGCCTGGCCCAGAACGGCGTCGCGCTGTCCGACATGACCCATACGAAGGACCTTGTTCCGGCCGCCTATCTGGAGCAGGTCGAGGCGCTGAAGGACGACATCGTCGCCGGCCGCATCGAAGTCTGGGATGTGTCGACCCAGGGCTATCCGGAGTTCTTCGAGTAGGGCCATCGGGGCCGGAGTGCCGCCGTGTCGGACATGGATCCTGTCAGCATTCGCATCGGCGCGCGGGACCTTTGCAAGTCCTATGGCGCGGTCGAAGCCAATCGCGACGTTTCGCTCAGCGTCGCGCCGGGCGAGATCCATGCCGTCGTCGGCGAGAACGGCGCCGGCAAATCGACGCTGATGCGTTGCATGCAGGGCATCGAGCGGCCCGACAGCGGCACCGTCATCGTCGACGATCATCCGGTGCGGTTCACTCAGCCGCAGCAGGCGCTCAACCTCGGCATCGGCATGGTGCACCAGGAGTTCATGCTGGCGCCGGACCTGACATTGTTGGAAAACCTCGTGCTCGGCGATGAGCCGGTGCGGGTCTCGCTGGGCGCGGTATCGCGCATCGATTGGGGGGGCGCGCGCGCGTCCGGCGAGGCCCTCGCAAACCAGGCGGGGGTGCGAATCGACTGGGACCGGCGCTCCGGCGGCGCCCCGGTCCATGTCCAGCAATTCGTCGAGATCCTGCGGCTGCTGCGGCGCGGCACGCGCATCCTCATCCTCGACGAGCCGACCGCGGTGCTTGCGCCGCAGCAGGTCGGCGATCTCTTCGCCCTGCTGCGCCGGCTGCGCGACGGCGGCACCACCATTCTGTTCATCAGCCACAAGCTGCGCGAGGTGATGGCGCTGGCCGATCACGTCACGGTGCTGCGTCGCGGCGCCGTGACCTATCAGGCCCGGCTTGCCGACACCGATGTCGACACGATCGCGTCGCATATCGTCGGCGGCGGCACGACGGTTGCAACGACGCGGCAGCAGCATGAAAAACCGGCGGTGGACGCGCCGGCGGTGCTGACGGTGAGTGGCCTGAGTGTGCCTTCCATCGACAAGTCGCAACCGCTCGCCGGCGTCGATCTTTCGGTCCGGCGCGGCGAGATCGTCGGCCTCGCCGGCGTGGCCGGCAACGGTCAGGACGAGCTTGTCGAATGCCTCGTCGGCCTGCGCATGCCGCAGGCGGGCCGGGTGGCGCTCTGCGGCGAAGAGGTCACGCACGCCTCCAACGCCGCCCGCCGCGCGCTCGGCCTCGCCTATATCAGCGCCGACCGGCGGCAGGAGGGGCTGGCCATAGAGGCCTCGGTGGAGGCCAATGCGATCGCCGGCAGCCAGCGCGCGCCGCGCTTGTCCAGGGGCTTCCTGCTCGATCCCGGCCGCCTGCGGGAGCTTGCGCAAAAGCGGCTTGCCGCGCTCGACGTCACCTTCGGCGCGCTCAAGGACAAGGCGGCGAGCCTTTCGGGCGGCAATCAGCAGCGGCTGGTGTTCGCCCGCGAGACCGATGGTGTGCCGTCCTTCATGATGGCGGCCCAGCCGACGCGTGGCGTCGACATCGCCGGCATCGCCGCCATCCATCGCATCCTCCGCGCCTTCCGTGACCGCGGCGGCGCCGTGCTCCTGGTCTCCGAGGAACTGGACGAACTGCTCGCCCTGTCCGACCGCATCCTCGTCATGTCCGGCGGCCGCATCGTCGGCGCGGTCGACGGCGACAAGGCGGACGCCCAGGCGATCGGCCGCATGATGGTGCTTCAGGACGCCGCGCCGGAGCCCGCCCATGGCTGAAGCGGTAATCGAACGCGGCCGCTTGGCGGAGCTCGCCGAACGGGCCGTCACGCTCGCCTTTCCGTTCATCGCCGCCATTGTCGTGAGCGGCCTGGTGCTTCTGGCGATCGGCGAAAACCCGGTCGACATCTTCGCCCTGATGGCGCGCGAGGCCTTCGGCTCGGAACGGCGCATCGCCGCGACCCTGTCGGCGGCCACGCCGCTGCTGTTCACCGGTATCGCCACCGCCATCTGCTTCCGCTGCGGCGTCTTCAATGTCGGTGTCGAGGGCGCCTTTGTGCTCGCCGGCCTGGCCGCCGCCACCGTCGCCTTCTCCCTGCCGGCCGCTTTCGGTTTCACTTTGATCCCGATGGCCTTCGCCTTTGCCGCGCTGGTCGCCGCGTTCTGGCTTTATGTGCCGGGCCTGCTGCTCGCCCGCTACCGGGTGGACGAGGTCGTCTCCACCTTGATGCTCAATTTCGTCGCGCTCGGCATTGCTGGCTATCTCGTCAACGGGCCACTGCTGTCGCCGATCTCCGGCAACAATGTCACGCCGATGATCCACGAGGTCGCCGAACTGCCGCGGCTGCTGCCGCCGTCGACCCTGCATGCCGGTTTCTATATCGGCGTCGTCGTGGTGCTGGCCTATGCGGTCTGGACACGGCGCACGCCGAGCGGCTTCGAGGGCGCGCTGGTCGGGCTGAACCAGCGCTTCTCGCGCGCCGTCGGCATTTCCGTGCCCGGCGTCATCATCCTGGCCATGGTGTTGTCGGGCATTGTCGCCGGTCTCGGCGGTGCCTCGCACGCGCTCGGGCAGTTGCACCGCTTCACCGAGGGTTTTTCGCCGGGCTACGGCTTCACCGGCATGGCGGTCGCGCTGCTCGGGCGCAACACCGCCATCGGCATTTTCCTGAGCGCGATCCTGTTCGGCGCGCTGGCGTCAGCCGGCACCACGGTGCAGTTCTTCTCCGACATCCCGCTCGACCTCGTCAACATCGTCGAGGGCACGGTGATGATCTTCGCGGTGGTGGAGATTACCCGTTTCGCCATCCGCCGCCGGAGAGGTGCCGCATGATCCTCGACCAGCTCCTCGCCGCCTCCGTGATCATGACGACGCCGATCCTGCTTGCTGCCATGGGCGGCCTCGTCAACCGCCGCGCCGGTATCGTCAACATCGCGCTGGACGCCAAGATGCTGGTCGGCGCCTTCGTCGCCGTCGTCGTCTCCTCGGCCACCGGCGGCTGGTTTCCGGCGGTGATCGCGGCGGCATTCGCCGGCGCGCTGGTCGGCTATCTCTTCGCGCTGGCGATCACCCGTGCGCGCGCCAACATGATCGTTGCCGGCCTCGGGCTCAATGTGCTCGCCGCCGGCATGCTCGGCTTCATCCTCAGCTGGGTCTACGATTCCAGCGGCACGCTGCGCCTGCCGGATGTCGCGCTGCTGCCGAAAGTCCTGCCGCAGGCGCTGGAGGCGGTGCCGGTGATCGGCCCGGCGCTGGCCGATCTCGACCCGCTCACGGTCTTCGCCTGGGCCTCGGTCGCCGCGCTGCCGTTTCTGCTGGCCAGCACGCGCATCGGCCTGTGGATCCGGGCGACCGGCAATGCGCCGCAGGTGGCGCGCGCCGTCGGCCTGCCGCAAAACGGCATCAAGGAGTTCTCGACCGTCTTCGCCGGCTTCTTCGCCGGCCTCGGGGGCGCCCATCTGGCGCTTGCCTCCATCGGCCTGTTCAATGAGGGGTTGACGGCCGGCCGCGGCTTCATCGCGCTGGCGGCGTTCTATTTCGGCCGCGACCGCCCGGTCGTCACCGGCTTCGTCTGTCTGCTCTTCGGTTTCCTGGAGGCGACCCAGATCCGCATGCAGACCGAGGGCCTGCCGCCGAAACTGGTCGGCACCATTCCCTATCTCTTCGTGCTGGTGGCGCTGTGCATCGCCGGCTTCCGCAACCAGGACAGAAAGGCGCTGCCATGACCCGCACCGCGCTGCTTGTCATCGATATGCAGAATTCCTTCCTGCATCCGCAGGGGGAAAACACCTATGCGGCGGCGCGGGAGGTCGTTGCGCCGGTGCGGGTGCTGATCGACGCCGCCGCCGCGGCCGGCACGCTGATTGTCCATACCGCCGATCGCCACCGGCCGGGCTTTGAGGATTTCGAACAGAAGCGCCTGCCGGTGCACTGCGTCAGCGGCAGTTTCGACGCCGCCTATTTCGAGGGCTTCGGGCCGGCCGGCCGTGATAATGAGCTCGAGATCATCAAGCGCCGTCACAGCGCCTTCTTCGCCACCGAGCTGGCGCTGTTCCTGAACGAGCAGCGCATCGAACGCCTCGTCCTGTGCGGGGTCAAGACCAATGTCTGCGTGCGGGCCACGGCGCAGGACGCCTTCTCCACCGGTTTCGAGGTGGTGGTGGCACGGCAGGCTACCAACTCCAACCGGCCGCATCTCGGCAGCGCCTCGCTGGAGGATATCGACCGCTATCTCGGCCGCGTGGTCGATCTCGACGTGGCGCTGGAGATGCTCTCGTGAGCAGCCTGTGCGTGACCGGCTACGGCAGCCTCGACTATGCGGTGACGCTGGACGGCTTTGCCGAAGGCAACCGCACAACACTGGTCAGCCGGCGCGATCCGGCTGCCTGGCCGCGCTGCGGCGGCTGCCCGGCCTATGTTGCACACGCGGTTGTCGCAACGGTCGCCCCGACCGTTATCTCCTGGATGGGGGACAATACGGAGGGGCGGCTTTATTGCGACGGTCTGCGGTCGGCGGGCATCGATGTCTCGGGAGTCGCTCTCCTCGAGACGCCGGGTTCGCCGACCGCGCTGCTGGTCTATCAGGCCGACGGCTCCTGCGCCTGTCTTTACGACCCGGCGTTTGACGGCCGTGAGCGATTGACCGCGGCGCAGGCCGAACGGATTGCCGCGGCGAGCCATCTGTGCGTGTCGGTCGGACCGCCGCACCTGATGCGGCCGATCGTCGACGCGCGGGCGCCCGGCGCACGGCTCTACTGGCTGGCGAAGAACGATCCCGCCGCCTTCACGCCGGAAAACCGCCGGCTGCTCTCGGTCCGGGCCGATGTGATTTTCTGCAACAGCGCGGAACTGGCGCTGGTCGACCGGGACCTTTCCCGCGCCACCATCATCGAGACGCGCGGCCGCGACGGCGTCGTCGTGCATGCCGGCGGCGCCGAGACCGCCGTGCCGGTCGAGCCGGTGGCGGCCGGCGATACCACCGGCGCGGGCGACACCTTCGCCGGCGCCTATATCGCGGCCGAGATGGACGGGATCGTCGATCCGGTCCAGGCCGCCGAACGGGCGTCGGAGGCGGCGCGCGCCTTTCTTCTCAACCGTGCATCCGAGGAACAGTCATGAAAACAGCCTGGTATCTCGGGCATCGCGCCGACGCCGTCGGCGACCGGGCCTTGCTGATCGGCGATCCCGACCGTGTCGACCGCATCGCCGCGCTGCTTTCCGATGTCGTGTTCCTGCCGGTCAAGCGCGGGCTCAAGACCATCACCGGCCGCTACAATGGCGAGACCGTCACCGTGGCGGCCTTCGGCATGGGCGCGCCGATCGCGACGATCGTGCTGCACGAACTGGCCGATCTCGGCGTCGGCCGGTTCCTGCGCATCGGCACGGCGATGTATTTCCCGCCGATCGCGCCCGGCGCGCTGCTCATCAGCGAGCGGGCGCTCGCCTTCGAGGGCACCTCGCCGGCCTATGCCGCCGATCCGCAAGCCGCGCGGGCGGACCCGGGCCTGATCGCCGCCTGCCGCGCCGCCGGCGCGGCGCTGGGCGAGACGGTCACCGCCGGCCTGTTCGCCAGCTACGACGCCTTCTACCGCGACATGTTCGGCATCGACGCCGCCGGCCGCGCCCGCGCCGCGGAGAACCGACGCACGCTGGAGGCGGCGGGCGTGATTGCCATCGACATGGAAACCTCGGCGCTGATCGCCGCCGCCGATGCGCTCGGCGTCGGTTTCGCCAGCCTGTGCTGCGGCACGGTCAACGCGCTGACCCAGGAAAAGCTCGATCCCGACCGGCTGGCGGCGGGCGAACGCACGCTGTTTGAAACCGCGCTGGAGGGCATCACGCGGGCCGCGTGAGCAGGGCAGAAAGGACGGAAACAATGAGCGATGTTGCCGGACGCTATTTCGACACGGTGATCGACCGGCTGCAGCAGGTCGCCGACACGCAGGGGCCGGCGATCGCGCGCGCCGCCGAAGCCTGCGCCAAGAGCATCCTGAACGACAAGCTGGTGTTCACCTTCGGCACCGGTCACGGCTCCTTTGCCGCCATGGAGATGTTCCCGCGCACCGGCACGGTCACCGGCTTCCGGCCGATCGTCGAAAGCTCGATGATCTCGTTCCACCGGGTGCTCGGCGATGGCGGCGCGCGGCAATACCGCTTCATCCACGGCCGCGAAGGCTATGGCACGGCGATCCTCGCCGCGCATCAGCTCGATCCCGGCGACACCATGCTGATCTTTTCCCATTCCGGGCTCAACGCCGTGACGCTCGACATCGCGGTCGGCGCCAAGGAGAAGGGCATGACGCTGATCGGCGTGACCTCGATTCCGCATTCCTCCTCGACGCCGTCGCGCCATTCCTGCGGCAAGCGGCTGTTCGAACTGGCCGATGTGGTCATCGACACCGGCGTGCCCAAGGGCGATGCCGGCATCGCCATCGACAGCGCCGGGCATCGGGTCGGCGCGACCTCCACCTCGATCGCCATCGCCATCGGCCAGGCGATCAACGCGGCGACCGCGGAACTGATCGTGCAGTCCGGCCGCGAGCCGTTCATCATGGTCAGCCCCAACACCACCGAAAAAGCCGCCGCCGACGCCCAGAACGACCGCAACTATGCCGAGCTCTGGCGCCGGCTGAAAATGCGATAGGAACGGTCAAGGATCGCGGGTTTTTCCTCAACGGCACATGGCGAAAGCCCGAGGGCTGCGAGCGCTTCGACATCGCCGACCCGGCCACCGCCGCGCCGGTCGGCTCGACGCTGCTTGCCGATGCGGCGATCATCGACGAGGCGGTCGGCTATGCCGAGGCGGCCGCGCCCGGTTTCGCCGCGATGCCGGCGGCCGAGCGCGCGGCGATCCTGACCCGCGCGGCGTCCGAAATCGAGGCGCGGGTCGAAGCGATGGCGCAATTGCTCACGCGCGAACAGGGCAAGCCGGTCGCCGACAACCGCAAGGAGATCCTGTTCGGCGCCGAGGTGCTGCGCTATTACGCCGGCGAGGCGCTGCGCATCGGCGGATCGCTGCGCCCCGCAAGTGCCGCCGCGATCAAGAATGTCGTCTCCTATCACCCGGTTGGCGTCACCGCCGCCATCGTGCCGTGGAACTACCCGGTCGACCTCTATTGCTGGAAGATCGGCCCGGCCTTCGCCGCCGGCTGCCCCATGATCGTCAAATCGCCGCATGAGACGCCGCTGGCGATCGCCATGCTGGTCGACTGCCTGGCCGAGGCCGGCCTGCCGCCCGGCGTGCTGGCCGATCTGCCGGGCCTCGGGCCGGTGGCCGGGGCGGCGCTGTCGGCGCATCCGCGCATCCGGCTGATCTCCGCCACCGCCTCGATCGCCGCCGGCCAGGACATCATGCGCCGCGCCGCCGGCAATCTCAAACGCGTGTCGCTGGAGCTCGGCGGCCATGCGCCCTTCATCGTCATGGCCGATGCCGATCTGGAGGCGGCGGCGCGGGCGGCGCATCGCCGCGCCTTCTCCAATATGGGCCAGATCTGCATCACCGTGAACCGCATCCTGGTCGACCGGCGCGTGCACAACGCCTTCGCCGCGATCCTCGCCGAGATGACCGAGGCGACGCAACTGGGTTACGGCCTGGAGCCCGACACCGCCTATGGGCCGGTGCTCAATCGCGCGGTGATCGACCGGGTGGCGGCGCACCAGGCCGACGCGCTCGCCCGGGGCGGGCGGCTGATTGCCGGCGGCGGCCGCCCGGACGGCGCGGAATTCGCGCATGGCACCTTCTATCGCCCGACCTTGATCGACGACGCACCGGTCGACAGCCTGCCGATGCGGGAGGAGACCTACGGCCCGCTCGCCGCCATGACACGTTTCGACGGCGACAAGGAACTGCTGGCGCTCGCCAACGGGCTCGAATACGGCCTGGCCGCCTATCTCTATGGCGGCGATCTGGAACGGCTCTGGGCGCTGGCCGACCGGCTCGAATTCGGCGCGGTCGGCGTCAATGTCAACGACACCAGCGAATTGGGCCGGGAGGGGCTGGAGGCCTATCTCGAGCCGAAACACATCAAGATGCGGGTCCGGCCGGTCGCGGTTTAGGGCTGCTAGAGTATCCGTTTTGATCAAGCCAGTTTTGTCGACCACATTCTGTCAGCCTTGATGAGTGCATTTGCCATTTCGATGAGCTTTCGCATGATGGCTATGAGTGCGACCTTCTTGGGTTTT
>Ga0056108_1000068_pt1 | contig 39818 bp, 41 predicted proteins | sample WorMetG1BERMUDA1_FD_83875 | JGI IMG/M metagenome (GOLD analysis project Ga0056108, IMG submission 83875) | Marine gutless worms symbiont microbial communities from Max Planck institute for Marine Microbiology, Germany - Inanidrilus... ... | reverse complement strand
TTGGCCGCTCTTCGCGGCTGGCACGCAGCATCGCACGAGGACCGGAGGCAGAAATTTCTTGGAAAGTCGCCTTTCGTCGCCGTATGATCACGGGAGGCAAGTCAAATGGGGAATGCCCATTCAGGAGAACGATATGAAACGTGCAGTCGTGTTGGGTGTCATTCTTTCAGCCTGCTTCGCAGGGAGCGCCCTCGGTGACGGGCCGCAGATCGACCGGCAGGCCATGATGAAGAATGTCGGTGCCGCTGCGGGCGCCGGTGCCAAGATCATGAAAGGCGAGGTGCCGTTCGATCTGACCTCTGGCCAGATGATCTTGAAGACGATGAACAATGCGGCGCTTGGTTTCGCTTACATGTTCCCGCCGGGGTCCGAGACCGGCCACGACACCGAGGCCTCCAAATGGATCTGGGAAAACCCCGCCGGCTTTGACGCCGCCGTGTCGAAATTCGCCACCGATACCGCGGTGACGATAACCGACGAGGACAGTTTCAAGGCCGCCTTCACGACCGCGACCAGGAATTGCGGCACCTGCCACGAGGATTTCCGGATCAAGACGCAATAGGGAAGTCACGGTTGGCTATCCCGGTCGATGCAGCGCCGCCGAAACGTTTTCGGCGGCGTTTTGCGATGCGGCTTTGCTTGGTGCGGCACCGACTTGCCGCTTGCCCGTTCCAGACACCTGTTTCATAGCGATCGCACCAAGGTTACGTTTGTGCGGCCGCTTTGTCCTTCTGAAGCACTCTCATGTCCCGTTGCCGCGCGACGTTGCTGACAACCGCCGTCTTTTGTTTTGCGAGTATGCCGCACCTGGCGCGCGAAGAATTACCGAAATCAGGGACAAGGTGCAGGAACTGGAGGTGACCTGCGTCTTCGCCGAGCCGCAGTTCAACCCGAATCTGGTCGCTGTCATCGCGGATGAGACCAAAGCCAATAGCGCGGTGCTCGATCCGCTCGGCGCCGGTATCGAGGACGGTTCGGACCTTTACTTCACCCTGTTGCGCGATCTAGCGGCCAATATGCACGCGTGCCTCACCGAAAACGGCTGAGGTCCAGCGTCAGGAAGTGCGCGCGGTCAATAGCCGCGCGCGCGATCGACGGCAGCCGGAATGTCGCCGCATTCAAAATAGCGACGCAGATTGTCCGCGACGATCCGCGACGCGGTTTGCCGGTTGGTCGGCGCCGATATGTGCGGCAGCACCGTTACAGAGGGATGGGACCACAACCGGCTTGAAGGCGGCAGCGGTTCTTCGTCGAAAACATCGAGGACAGCGTGATCGAGGTGGCCGCTGTCAAGTGCGGCCAGCAGCGCGGTGGCATCGACAATCGGTCCTCTTGCGAAATTGATAAGGCAGGCGCCGCGCCGCATAGCTCGCAACGCCGCCGCATTGAGGAGACCGCGTGTTTCGGCCGTCAGCGGCAAAAGAACGACGACGATGTCGGATCGGGACAACATGGACGCCAGGCCATCGCGTCCATGGAAGGTCGTGACCTGATCCATCATCGCTTGCGAACGGCTCCACCCGCACACGGTAAAACCCTGCCCCAGCAGAGCGCGCGCCGCCTGGCGCCCGAGATTGCCCAGGCCGAGAACACCGATGGTTCGATCCGAAGGCAGTCGCAGAGGATGCTCGCGCCATTTCGCCTCCGTCTGCTGGTGCCGGTAACGCGGCATATCGCGATGCAGATAAAGCGTCCAGGCAAGCACCGCCTCAGCCATGGTTCTGGCCATTTCCGGATCTTCCATGCGCACGATCGTTACGCCGTGCTTCGGCAATTCGGCGACAATGCGTTCCACGCCGGCCCAAAGGCTCTGCACCCAACGCAGATTGGGCAGTTGCCGGAGATCGGCCGGATCGGGGTCGGCGACGATCGCAACTTGCGCGGTGGCCCGCGCGTGGTCGCCAAGCCGTTCGAACGGTTCGATATCTATATCGGGCATTGCCGCGCGCAGCGCTGCCAGCCAGCCTTCTTTTTCGGCCGGACCGCTACGGGACAGAAACGGCACATGGGGCATCGTAGCGCACCCTCATTGTTGGTGCCCATGCCATGGCAGATATCGCGGGCAACGGAAAGGCCCGTCGGAGAAATGTTTTTCGCTCGCATCCGCACCCGGGTTCATCTTGCGGTCCCCTGTTAACGGCCCTAAGCTGGCAGCAACCGCAAGGAGAAGCAGCGGCGCATGGACTGGACTTTCGGACTCGTCATCGTCGCCGTCGCCGCGGTGATCGCCTACCCCTATTTTCGCGATCTGATTCTGCAAAAGAGACTGACACCCCGGGAACGTCAGGCAGCGCCCGGCGACTTCGTCGCGCTAAGCGACGGGGTCGTCCACTATCTGCAGCGCGGTCCGGCAGATGGTCCGGTCGTCGTCATGATCCACGGCTTTTCCGCGCCGATGTTTGTTTTCGAACAAAACACCGATGCGCTGGCAAAGGCCGGTTTCAGAGTGGTTCTCTTCGATCATTTCGGCCGCGGCTGGTCGGACCGGCCGAGGGCACGCTATGATCCGGATTTCTATGACCGGGAACTGGTTGACCTGTTCGACGCACTCGACCTGAAACAGCCGGTAGGCCTTGTCGGTTATTCCATGGGCGGCGTCATTGCGGCCGAATTCACCGCCCGGCATCCCGAACGCGTTTCAAAACTCTTTCTTCTCGCGCCGGCAGGACTGGCCCTCCATTTGCTTGAAAGAGGGCTTTTCGCCCGGCTTACAAAGTTACCAGTCATTGGCGACTGGCTATGGCGCCTTGGCGGGCGGGCAGTGCTGACCGAAGACCAACAATGGGTCGACGGCGCGCTGCCGCCGGAGCGGCGGGTCCAGGGAGATATCCGCGAGCAAATGACATACCGCGGCTATCTGCCGGCGATCTTATCCACCTGGCGCCATCTGCCGATGCGTGATCGCGATGATATCTTCGGTCAGGCGGCCGCGACCGGCGTGCCGATGATGGCCCTGTTCGGCGGCAAAGACCCGACGATTGATTCCAAAAGCATCGAGCGCCTGCGGCGCGTGGCACCCGATGCCCGGATCGAAGTCATCCAGGAGGCGGATCACGGACTTGCCTACGAGCTGTTCGACACGGTCAATCCGATGCTCATCGCCTTCTTTTCAAATGGACAGCGATAGCTTCCGCATTCACTCGGTCGGGTATGGCCCGTCTGCGAAAACCTCGCTGTGATAGCCCTTGGAGCCCACAACGCCGGCCAGCGCGCTGCCCGGCGTTTGATTGTCCCGCAACTGGCTTACGATCCGGGGAAAATCGTAAACCGGACGCCAGCCGAGTTCCTTGCGCGCCTTGTCGTTGACATAGACACGGTCGATGCCGTCGAACATCCGCCAGCCGCGCCGGCGATACTCCGGTTCGAAATCGGCCACTCGCGTGCGTAGCACGGCGGCAGCGTCGGTGCGCAATTGCGCGACATCTTCCGTCCGGAACGGCGTGGTCGCGCTGATGATGTATACGCCGTGGCCAATATCCGAAGCGCGCTCGATCGCCAGCAGATGCGCTTCGGCCGCATCCTCGATATCGACGCGTCGGAACGAAAACTCGTTGGCCTTCACATTGGCGTCCGCGTAGGAGTCGCGAACATGTCTGTTGTCGTCCTCCTCGGGAAAGAAACGCGACGTGCGCAGCACGAGACAATGAAGGCCGTGCTTGCGATGGAACAGATAACACAGATCCTCGGCCGCCACTTTCGTCACGCCGTAAATGTTCTTCGGGACCGGCGACACGGCTTCGGTGATCCAGGCCGCCGGTGCCTCCGGCGGTGGGACCAGGGCCGCGCCGAAGGCGCTCGTGGTGCTGGTAAAGACGAAACGTCGTATCCCGGCAAGCACGGCCTCCTCGAGCAGGTTGAGCGTACCGGTGATGTTTGTGTCGACGAAATCCTGGCGGCTGTGGGTGGCGACATGCGGCTTGTGCAGCGTTGCGGTGTGGATCACCGCGTCGACACCGCCCATGCAGGCAGACACGAAGGCGCGGTCGGCGACCATGCCGACATGCCGCGTGAACGGCCCTTCAACAAGATCCAGGCCGAGCGCGTCGTGTCCCGTCGCCGCCAGGCGGCGCATCACTGCTTCGCCCAGATGGCCGCTGCTGCCGGTCACCAGAATCGTCATGCGTCCAAGTCTCCGTGGAAGAGTTTCGGAGTCGTTTCATAGGGCAAATCGGCGCCGCCGAAAACAGTCCATCCGCAACGCGCGGTGCCTATCCGGGGTGCCCCCAATAGAGATCGTCTGCAACCACATTGGTCTTGAACACCACATAGACAAACGGGCTATCATGCGGGTTTTGCGTGCTGTGCACTTCGCCGGGCTCGCAGGTCAGCGTATCGCCCACGGCAAGGTCGATGGTCTTGCCGTCGATGTCGAATGTGCCCTGCCCGGCAAGCACATGGAACACCTCCGTGCAGCTTTTGTGATAGTGCTCCGCGACGTCCGTATGCGGCGCCAGTTCGACGATCTGCACCAATGTGCCGGGCGCGTTGAGGGCATCCTCGCGCAGTAGGATTTTCTTGCGATAGCCCACTCCGTCGGTCCACGGGACAGTGTGCTGATCGATATAGCGCATAGCCTGGACACCCTTTGATTGGCACACCGCCGCTGCCGCGAGGGTCGCGCCGTTTGATGCTGCAGCACGGCATCGGCGGTGCGGTGCCGGTTCACGCTTTTCCGCCCACAAGGCAGTCATCAAACCGTCATCGATTTGTCACGTTGCCGTAACAGCGGAGCGGCATCCCCGATTGTATCGCCACTCTTGAAATTGGAAAGATCAGATGAACGCCAAGCTCATTTGTCTCACCTCCGCGCTTGCGCTGAGCCTGTCGGCGCCGGCGCTGGCAGAGATGAATTTCAACCGGATTGCCTCGTTCGCCACCCCCGACAACATGGCCGAGGGTGAGGACCGGGATCGCGAGACCTCGCCGGAGATTATCGCCGCCACCGATGACGGCATGCGCCTCGTCTATACCGACAGCCCGCTCGGTGCCCTCGGCATGGTCGACATTACCGATCCCAGCAACCCAAAACCGCTTGGCAACATCGCCTTGGACGGTGAGCCGACATCCGTCACCCTGATCGGCACCTCGGCCTTTGTCGGCATCAACACATCCGAAAGCTACACAGAACCTTCCGGCAATCTCCAGGTGATCGACATCGACAGCAAATCGGTGCTGGCCTCCTGCGATCTCGGCGGGCAGCCCGACTCCGTCGCGAGCGCGAAGGACGGCTCGTTCGTGATCGTCGCCATCGAAAACGAACGCGACGAAGACCTCAATGACGGCGTCATTCCGCAATTGCCGGCCGGTTCGCTGGTGAAGTTCGACGTAAAAGACGGTGTCGCCGATTGCGCCACAAAGCTGGTTGTCGACGTCACCGGCCTCGCCGATGTCGCGCCGAGCGATCCCGAGCCGGAATTCGTCGACGTCAACAGCCTCGGCGAGACCGTCGTCACTTTACAGGAAAACAACCACATCGCAGTCGTGGCGGCGGATGGCACCGTCGTCAACAGCTTCTCCGCCGGCGCGGTCGATCTGCAGAACATCGACCGGACGCGGGAGGGCGCGCTGACATTCAACGAGGCACAACAGAGCGCCCTGCGCGAGCCGGATGCCGTGAAATGGCTCGACGACAGCCACCTGATTATCGCCAATGAGGGCGACTACGAGGGCGGGTCGCGCGGCTGGTCCGTGTTCAACAAGGATGGCACGCTGGTTTATGAATCGGGCGCATCCTTCGAACATGCAGTTATCCGGGCTGGCCACTATCCGGAGAAACGGTCGAACCGCAAAGGTGTCGAGCCTGAATCCGTCGAAGTCGGCACGTTTGGCGGCACATCGATGGCCTTCATCGGCGCTGAGCGCAGTTCCCTTATCGGCGTTTACGACATGACGGACCCGACCAGCCCGGTGCTGAAGCAACTCCTGCCGTCAGGCGTAGGGCCCGAAGGCATTGTCGCCATTCCGGAGCGCAATCTGCTGGTGACCGCCAACGAGGTCGATTTCGTCGAGGATGGCGGCGTACGCGCGCATGTCATGATCTACGAATACCAGGACGCCCTGGCCGCTTATCCGCAACTGACCTCGGCAGGCGCATCGGAGTTGATCGGCTGGGGTGCGATCTCCGGCATGGTCGCGGACGCCGAAAGGCCCGGTATCATCTACGCGGTCAATGATAGTTTCTATGCCATGCAGCCGACGATCTTCACGATCGATGCTACCGGCCGGCCCGCCCGTATCGTCAGCGCACTGCCTGTCACCCGCGCCGGCGCCGCCGCCCAGAAACTTGACCTGGAAGGCATCACGCTGGATGGCCAGGGTGGCTTTTGGCTGGCGTCCGAAGGTCGCACCGACCGTGTGATCCCGCATGCGCTGTACAATGTCGACGCCAAGGGCGCGATCAAAAAAGAAGTCGGACTGCCGGCCGAATTGATGGCCGTCGAGCGACGTTTCGGTTTCGAGGGCATCACCAATGTCGACGAGACCCTGTGGATGGCTGTCCAGCGCGAGTGGAAGGACGATCCGAAGGATCACGTCAAACTGGTCGCCTACAACCCGGAGAGCGGCCAGTGGGGCGCCGTGCTCTATCCCAAAGCATCGCCCGAAAACGGCTGGGTCGGCCTGTCGGAAATCACCGCCCACGGCGACTACGTCTATGTGATCGAACGCGACAACCAGATCGGAACGGCGGCTGTCACGAAAAAGGTCTACCGCATTCCGCTCAGCGACATGAAGCCTGCCCCGCTCGATGGCGAGCTTCCCGTGGTCACCAAGCAAGAGGTGCGTGACCTCATCCCGGACCTGCTGTCTCTGAAAGGCTATGTGCAGGACAAGGTGGAAGGTCTTGCCATCGACTCGACCGGCGAGATCTATGTCTCCACCGACAATGACGGTATCGACGATCATTCCGGTGAGACGCTGTTCTTCTCGATTGGCAAGGTTAACTGACCCCTTTCAAACCGAAGCCGACTGACATGCAAAGCCCGCCGTCGGTGGGCTTTCGCATTTTCTGCCATGGAAAGCTCGGGCAAGCCGCACGGTTACCTCAGCGCGCGAGTTCCCGCACCGAGCCGTCGTCCAAGCCGACTATGAACATGAGATCGGAACCGCCGCCTCGCGCGGCCATCGCTTTGTCGATGCGCCCGGGCAGCGTGATCGCGGCCCGGGCTGCTGGACGTCCGTCTTCGAAGCCGATGACGCGCAGGCTCCTCCGGTTGTGCGACGGCAACGCCAGCTCCGGTCGTCCGTCGCCATCGACGTCGGCGGTCGCCGACAGCCTGAGTTCGCGCGAACCGATCACATGATTGGAAAAGTCTTCCAAAGAGCCGATCGCAAACAGCATGCCGCCTCGATAGCCGTAAAAGAACAGCGTGCCGCCGATATGCGGCGTGCGCACAAAGGCAATGTCAAGGCCCGGTCGTCCATCGAAATCGGCGATCCCGGCAATGTTCAGCCAGCGGTGGGCGCGGCCGATGAAATCCGTGCTCGCCCGTTCCACCAGCCGGCCGTCGTCCAGGCCGTAAATCGTCACGGCGGCTCCTTCGGTCAGCGAAGCACGGATGGTGATCACTTCGACCGACCCATCGCCGTCGAGGTCGGCAAGACGTGGATAACGATCCTCGAAGACAACGCTCTCGGGCAGAGTTAATCGCAGCGTCTGCCCGGTCGCCGTCTCCACGGCCAGCGCACCGGCTTCCGTACCATCGCCGAGGACCGCATGCCGATAGCGTGTGGTTGGCATCTCATACCAAGCCGAGCGGATATCGCCGACCGGATAGACCGCCACCAGACCATCCGCAAGACCGCCGGGCGCGGGCTGGCGCGTCTCCGGCACGATTCCCGCCGGGACATCTGCATCGGCCGTGCGGACCTGCCATGCATCGCCGGCCATGGCCGGCGCGGATGCCACAAAAAGGGCGATTGCCAGAACACGCCCACGCCATTGCCCAAACTGCCCGATCTGCCGGTTCATGACCCTCTCCTCTTTATCGGTTCGACGGCCCGCGCCGACTGCGGTTAACATGGCCGGATCCGAGACAGGAAGGGAGGGCAGATTGTGTGACAAATGCGTGATCGATGCCGTGAAAGGCAAGAGGATGTCCCGACGCGACCTCTTTCGCACCGCCGCCGCGGGTGCCGCGGTGGCTGCGGTCGGTTCGGCCCGGATCGTTGCGCTTGGCTGAGATCTTTGCTCAGCGATTGAGTACAGCGTCGATTGCATTCATCGTTTCGGCAGACAGCGGTCCCTTTTCCAGCGCCGCGACATTCTCCTCTACTTGGTTGACGGTGCGGAAACCTGGTATCGGCATAACTCGTGGCGATTTCGCCCAGATCCACGCGAGTGCGCCCTGGACCACGCTGCGGCCGTCAGAGGCGAGCAGACCACGAACCGCTTCAACGGTGTCGAGCATCTCGGGGTTCGGCGCGCCATCGACGAAGTAGGACAGCCACTGCGGCCCGCGGGCCCGGATATCCGCGATCTCGAACATCCTTTGGCCGGGTCTGAACCGGCCGCTCAGCAGCCCCATTGCCAGAGGCTGCCTTGCCATGGAAACAAGATCATAGGTATCGAGCACCGGCAGAATGGAGGTTGCGGGATTGAACAGGTTCATGTCGTGCTGGATCGCGGCAAAACCATCCATGGAGGCGAAATGCGCGGCGCTGTCCGGATCGTCCGTGCTCCAGCCGAAGGCATCGACCTTTCCCTCGCGATGCAGCGCCTCCAAAGTCTCGAAAACCGCCTGCGAAGCGTCGACCGGATGTTCGTTGATGTGGAAGAATAACAGGTCGATCCGCTCTCGCCGCAGCCTCTTGAGCGAGAATTCCACCGCCGCGCGCACCCCGGCCGCATCGTCGACCGGACCGGTGATCTGTTTTGAAACAGGGTCAAAACCATTGCCGAGTTTGGTCGATACGAGAATGTCGTCGCCGAAAACGCTGAGCGCCTCGGCCACCAGCTCTTCCGAATGACCGCAACCATAGACGTCGGCGGTGTCAAAACACCGAATGCCGAGTTCGACCGCGCGGCGCATGGCAGCAATCGACTCGCCGTCATCCACCCTGCCCCAACCGAGAGCCTGTTCGCCGGCCCAGAATTCGCCGCCAATCGCCCAACAGCCCATGCCGAGCCGCGGAACCGTATTCCCGTTCCAAAGCGTAATGTCCGTCAATGTTTGCCCTCTCGAAAAGTAAAGCCACGTTCAAGATGATGCCGAAACCTATTCAACGGCCTGCGCTGATTGAAGCGACAGTTTTGAAAGCCGGACTTCAAATCTGAAAGATGGTGGCAACTGCGACGGTCCGAAACAGTTCCCGGCGCCAGCACGCGATCCGTTATGGAGTTTCCGGTTCTCTTTGCCGGCGAGCGCTCACGGTGACACAGGATTGCGCGCATCGGCCAGGATCCGCCCGCCGATGCCGATGAAGCAGACGCCGGCCGCCCGTTCGATCCAATGCCTCGCATCCTGAAACCGGCTGACGACGGGCCGTGATGACATGAACAGGCTGACGATCGAATACCAGATCAGCGCACTTGTCATCACCAGAGCGATCATCAGCCCCAGGAACCATGGCGGCGTCGACGCCGTCACCGCCGTGGCGAACACGCTGGTGAACAGCACGATCGCCTTCGGATTGGTCAATGTCACCAGGAACCCGAAGACCAGCGCATTGCCCCTCCCCCGTCTTAGGTCCTGGGACAGGTCAATCTGCTCCGGCTTGGCGCTCAGCAGCCGGATGCCGAGATAGATGAGATAGCAGCCGCCGAGAACCCGCACCAGCCAGGTCAACCAATGATACTCGATCAGAATGGCGGAGAGGCCGATAAGGCTGAGCGTCGCGTAGAGGCCCAGACCGAGCGAAACACCTGCCGTTGTCAACAATCCGGCCCCCGTGCCGCGCGTCATGGACGAGCGCACCACAGCAACGAAATCCGGACCCGGCAGGATCAGTGCCGGGATAAACACGGCGAACACGCCGGCGAGAACAACTGTCAAATCCATGCTATGGTCTCCGCTGCCCGTCCGCGCCAATTGATCACGAAGGGCACGCCCATGCAATGGTTCGCGCCGCCATGGCATTGACGAACACGGACGGCTTGAGCAGGAGCAGCCACCATGACCCGCAAGCCGATCACAGATCACGAGATTATCGACGACGCTCTGAACCTGGATGGCTCGCCGGAGGCAATCAAGCGGTTCTATGACCGATGGGCACAGAGCTATGACAGCGATCTGGCCGATCTCGGTTATGCCGGTCCGGGCATCATGACCGCGTTGCTGGACAAGCACAGCCAAGTGCTTGATGGCGACCGGGGCGCTCTGGCGATCCTGGACGCCGGCTGTGGCACGGGTCTGATCGGCGCCGAGCTGCACCGGCTCGGCTACCCGAACGTGGACGGTTTCGATCTGTCACCGGAGATGGCGCGCCACGCGCAGGCCGGTGGGCACTACCGCAAAGCACTGGGCGATATCGATATCATGACCGCTGACGACACCTTTGGCACCGACCGCTATGACGCTGTCCTGTGTGCTGGCGTCTTTACCCTCGGCCACGTCGCTCCCGATGCTCTCAACAGCCTGCTGCGTCTGGCGCGACCGGGCGGGCTCCTGCTGGTTTCAACCCGGTCGCAATATTACCAGGAGACCGACTATCGCAAGGTCAGCGGCACCCTCATCGATACCGGCCATATGGCCCTTGTCGAAGCGATGATGGATGCCGGCTATCTTGACGGCAGCACCAGCCATTTCTGGGTCTATCGCAAAGCACCCGGCCCATCCACCTGAACACGGAACACCGGGAAGATCGGTCCGCCGCGGCAGCGATCAGCTGCGGGCGAGCCAGGCATTCAGGGCCTTTCGCGTTCCCTCGCTTCCGGCAATCCGTGCAAATTGCTCACGCTCGACCTCCAGGCCATCCGCCATTGGCCGATCGAGACCGCGCGTAACGGCGGCCAGGATCGCCGCGACGGTCCCGGCTTCGAACACGGAGATCCGTGCAGCCAAAGCGAGTGCCTCGTCCAGACATCGTTGATGCGGAACGATGTGGTTGACAATGCCGATCTCCAGAGCCCGTTGAGCGGAAAAAGGCGCACCGGTCAACAGATGTTCGAGCGCCCGCTTGCGACCGGCCAGCCGGGGCAGCCGCTGCGTGCCGCCGAAAGTCGGCGGAATGCCGATCCTGATCTCCGGTTTTGCGAATGTCGCGCGGTCGCTTGCCACCGCCAGATGCACCGCCTCGGTAATTTCGCAGCCGCCACCATAGGCAATGCCGTCGACTGCCGCGACGACCGGTTTTGGAAATGTTTCGAGCCGGCTGGTCATCGCCTGTCCGCGTTCGACGAAGTCGCGTAGCGCGATTTCGGTGCCACGCTCGATGCTTTCGGAGAATTCGGTGATGTCGGCCCCGGCGGAAAAAGCGCGTTCGCCCGCGCCCGTCAGCACCACCGCCCGGATTTTCGGATCCGCTTCGAACGCATCGAGATAGGCCAACAGCAAGTCGTTGGTCGCATAGTTCAGCGCATTCAGCTGGTCGGGACGATTGAGCGTCAGTATGGCAACACAATCGCGTCGTTCAAACAGAACCGGGTCCGGCATCGCGGCATCCCTCCTTGGATATCTGCCCCGAGACTAAGGCCATGCAGCTTGAAAGTATATACACTGGTTGGTATACTTTACCATGCCCAGGGACGCCACAAAAACCAGAAACCGCATTCTCGACGCCGCCAACCGGTTGTTCTACGCCGAGGGCATCAGGGCCGTTGGCGTCGATGCCGTGGCCGAAAAAGCAGGCGTCACCAAACGCACGCTCTATTATCACTTCCGCAGCAAGGACGACTTGATCGCCGGCTATCTTGAGTCACGCGACCAGCCGAACCTGCGCGCTTTCCGTGAATGGTACGATGCGGCAACCGGGACGGCGGCCGACAAAACCCGGGCCCTGTTTTCCGGCGTCGCCGGCGCGTCGCGCAGACCCGGCTGGCGGGGCTGTGGTTTTTTGAGAACCGCGGCCGAGCTTGCCAACAAGCCCGGCCACCCGGCCGTGACGATCGGCCGAGCGCACAAGCAGCGCTTCGAGGCGTGGCTTGAGGGTCGCTACCGACAGGCTGGCATCGAGAAACCGGCCAGGCTCGCGCGGCAGGTGGTGTTGCTGATGGATGGCGCTTTTTCGACAATGCTCATACACCGCGATTCTTCCTATATCGATGCCGCCGGCGAAGCTGCAGACACCCTCGTTTCCTCCCGGCTTCCGACGTCTCCCTAGGACCGGGGCACGGTTTCGCAACCATGCCGCAATTGGGTTATAGGGAACGTGCAAGCACACCCGGCGATCCCTGCCGGTCAAATCGGATGTCGGAAGGTCGTATGTCATGGTCCCGTTTCGCGTTTTTGCCCTGGTTCTCGCCGGCCTGCTTTGCTCCGCATCGGCCGTTGCTGAGGAGGCGCTGGTCTATCAGGGTCCGGTTCCGATCGCGTTTCAGGGACAGACCGTCTCGCTTCCGGTGGCTGTGTTCGCATCGGCAGACGCGGTGCAGACCGATCGAATTCTGCTGCATGCCGATGTAAATCTGGACGACCTGCAGCCGCTGCTCTTGCAACAGTTACGGCTGGCGGCGCGGGACCGGGTGCCGTCATGCGAAGTGCGCCTTACCGTCCAGGACGCGTACATCCGTGTCAACGGCGGGCAGATTGTTCTGACCACCACGGTGCAAGGAGACATCTGGCTGTGTACGTCGGTCGTGGAAACGCCGATCGGCAGCGACGCCTTCACGATCGACATCGGCGCTATCCCCGAGATTCGCGGTGGCCGGCTGCAACTCGCGCCCGGCACGCTGGCGGTCAGGGATATGAACGAGACGCTACGCTCGATGGGCGGTGAGACACTGTTGCGAAACCTCTATGCGGAGGCGTTGAGCCGCTTCAACAGAGATCCGCGACTCACAACTCTCCCGGATCCGCTGACCGCGGCGGGCTACAGCTATGTCGATATCGTTCCCGGCGGTGGATCGGCCGGCGCCGATAGTGTGCGCGTCTCCGTCGCCGGTCCGAACGACATCATTGCATTGGTCAGGACGCTAGCCAACATGCGTTGATCCTCGCAGGGCAGGTTTTCGCAAAAGCCTCCTGTGCCCTTGAAAGGCCGCCAAAAACGCCTTTAACTGGATGCGCCTTCACACCACCGGCCGCAACCCCCTCCGTTTGAAGAGACACGATGGAAACTCACGGCTCTCCCTCCACCGCCAGCCGTCCGGCGGTCGCGCCCGACGACGATTGGTGGCGCGGCGCGGTGATCTACCAGATCTATCCGCGCTCCTTTCAGGATTCCTCCGGCAACGGCATCGGTGACCTGCACGGCATCATCGAGCGCTTGGCCTATGTCGCCGGTCTCGGGGTGGACGCCATCTGGCTATCGCCGTTCTTCACCTCACCGATGAAGGATATGGGTTATGACGTATCCGACTATTGCAATGTCGACCCGCTGTTCGGCACGCTGCAGGATTTCAGCGAACTGATCGCCCGCGCCCACGACCTGGGGCTGAAAGTCATCATCGATCAGGTGCTGTCGCACACCTCCGACGAGCATCCTTGGTTCGCGCAGAGCAGACAAACCACCGACAATCGGAGAGCCGACTGGTATGTTTGGGCCGACCCGAGGCCGGACGGCACACCGCCCAACAATTGGCAGTCGGTCTTCGGCGGGTCCGCGTGGAGTTGGAACGCGCGGCGACGTCAATACTATCTGCACAATTTCCTGTCCGACCAACCCGATCTGAATTTCCACAATCCAGCGGTGCAGGATGCAGTGTTGGACGCCGTGCGCTTCTGGCCGGACCTCGGTGTCGACGGTTTTCGCCTCGACACCGTGAACTACTATTTTCACGACGCTGCGCTGCGCGACAACCCGCCGCTGCCACCAGGCGCCGGTCCGGAGGAGTCCGATATCAATACCTATGGCTACCAGGACCACCTCTACGACAAGACGCGGCCCGAGAACCTTGCCTTCCTGAAACGGCTGCGTGCGCTGCTGGACACCTATCCCGACTCCACCTCCGTGGGCGAAGTCGGTGACGAGCGGCGATCGCTGCGAACCATGGCCGAATACACTGCGGGCGGCGATCGGCTGCACATGTGCTATTCGTTCGAACTGCTGGGGCCGATCTTCTCCAAAGCGCATGTCGAAGCCTGCGTCACGCAGTTCGAGGAAGCCTCGCAAGCCTTTTCGGGCGGTGCCTCATGGCCATGCTGGGCGTTTTCCAACCATGACGTGATGCGCCATGTCAGCCGCTGGGCGGCCGGGGTGACGGACCGTGATCGGTTCGCCAAATTGACCGCCGGGTTGCTGCTCAGCCTGAGAGGTTCGGTCTGCCTCTACCAGGGCGAGGAACTGGGCCTTACCGAAGCTGAACTCGCTTTTGAAGACCTGACCGATCCCTACGGCATTGCCTTCTGGCCGGAATTCAAGGGCCGCGACGGCTGTCGCACGCCAATGGTCTGGCAGGCCGGCGCACCGCATGGCGGGTTTTCGACGGCGCAAAAGACCTGGCTACCGGTGACCGAGGTGCACAGACACGCTGCCGTCGACCAGCAGGCCAGCAACCCGGACTCGGTCCTGGAGCATTACAGGGCCTTTTTGCGTTTTCGCAAGTCACGGCCATCGCTGATCGTCGGTGACATCCGCATCCTGCCGTCCGGCGAAGACATTGTCGCCTTTAGCCGCACCGGCCGCGATGAAGCCACCCTGTGTGTGTTCAATCTGTCCGACGGGCAGAGGCGCTTCGTCCTGCCCGCCGGTCTTGGCGCATCGGCCGTTTCCGGACACGGTTTCAACGCCATGTTCGATGGCGAGACGGTCCTGATGGATGGTCACCAGGCTTTTTTCGCGGTGCTCGACTGAAGAAAGCGGTGCTACGCGGTGCCACTAAAATGGGCGGCAAGGGGCTGCCAATAGCGCTGGTTCCAGCCGGCCGCCAGATGATCCGTCATCTCTTCCGGGCAGCCGGTCTGGTCAAGCGTCACGCGGGTCCGGTCGCCATCGGCGTTGAGCGTGATGCGCAGCAGGGTGTAGACGCCGTTCTCCCACCCGTTCACGCGCCACGCCTGCACGATCCTGCGGCCCGGTTCGAGCTCGATGTTGCGCGCGACGATCTGGCCGTCATGCATCTCCGCGAGTCCGCCGACCCGCTGATCGATCTTCGATGTGCCGCCGATAAGCGCGCTGTGACGTGTTTCGTCCATGAACGCCCGATAAACCTCCTCCGGGCTGGTCGCAAGAACCACCTCCTGATGAATATGCGTGCTCATAGCCGCCTCCTTGCCAAAACGGTGCGATATCTTCATAGTAGGCAAACATTCAACCAAATAGTTGAGAATTGAGCAAGGTGAAAAATCTCAATCGCGACCAAATCGACGACGCAGAACACCGCCTGGACCGGATCTTCCACGCCCTCTCCGACCCGACCCGCCGGGCGCTGCTGAAGCGACTGTCACAGGCGCCCGAGAAGGTGACCAGTCTGGCCGGACCTTTCGATATGTCTTTAAATGCCATATCCAAGCACCTGAAAACACTTGAAAAAGCTGATCTAATCGATCGCGACAACGCGGGCAGGACAAGCATCTGTTCGTTGCGGACCGAACCGTTGCACAGCGCGCAGGCCTGGCTCGACCAATATACCCGTTTCTGGGGCGAAACCCTCGATGCGCTGTCGCACCACATGGATCGGCGGATCGGCGAAGGGCCCGACGACGCCGGGCAAAACGACTGATGGCGCCGGCCGATTCAACGCCGTCGCTGTCATTGCTGGTGCGACGTATGGTGCGGGGAACCCCCGAGGATGTGTTCAGGGCCTGGACCGAGCCGGGCCAGATCCGGCAATGGTGGGGTCCGGCCGGCGTGACGTGCCAGGACTGTACGGTCGAACTGCGTGTCGGCGGCGCGTACAGGATCGCCAATCGAATGCCGGACAATACGATCCTCTGGATCAGCGGCGAATTCCTGCGCATCGAGCCGCCGGACCTGATCGAATATACGTGGCGCCGGGGCGACCCGGCCGCTGGGACCGCAGACTCGGGTGAGCGCGTCACGGTGCGCTTTATCGCCCGGGGCGATGGGACGGAGGTTCTCGTCGCACACAGCCGCATCGCCACACAGGCCGACTATGCTTCCCACGATCTCGGCTGGCGGGCATGTCTTGAGGGACTGACCGCTTTTTTGGAGAAACCGCGGCTCCGGGAGATCATCGGGCGCTGATCGGCCGCGCCGGATTGCCGGCGACGGTCGTGCCGGCTGCAACGTCGCGTGTCACGACACTGCCCGCGCCAATGATCGCGCCGTCGCCGATGACTACTCCCGGCAGGATCACGGCAGCACCGCCGATCCACGCATCCTTGCCGATCGTTACCGGCTTGGCGATCTCCAGACCGGCGGCGCGTAACGCCCGATCCGTGCTGTGTTCGGCGCAATAGATTTGCACAGCCGGACCGAGCATCGACCCGGCGCCGATCTTCACCCGCGCCGTATCCAGAACGACACAGCCGGCATTGAGATAGACACCGTCGCCAAGGAACAGATTGCATCCATAGGCGCAATGGAACAGCCCTTCGATGCGCACATCCGCGCCGACTGCGCCCAGCACCATCCGCAGCTTCGGTCCCAACGTGCCGCGTTCACGCGGCGACAGGCCGTTATGCTCATGCACCGCATCCTGCGCCTGCATGCGCATTTCTTCGAGTTCGGCATCGATGCAGCAATACCATTGCCCGGCTTCCATCTTCTGTCGTTCGGTCAGGGTCACGCCGTGCACCTTAAGACGATTCGCTTCGCTATCGATTCCTCTCAGCATGACAATGATACCCGCAGGCCGCAAGAAACCCCTTGACCAGGAATGGATGGATGATGCGCCGGCAAGCAGATGCCGCTACATTGCTGCCGGCAGACCAGGACGATCGGACGCAATGTGACCAGTAACGACACGGACGACATCATCACCGCGCTGATGCCGCGGGCAGAGGGCCATCAGTTCACGGTTTACGGCGACAGTTGCTCCGGCATCGCTGGCCATCTCCATGAGGCCAACCTGGCGCGCATCAACGCCGTCGTCGCGCGCCTTTCGCCGTCGCCCGAATTTATCCTTTATCCCGGCGACGAAATCATCGGACTGACCGGCAGCGAAGCCGACCTGCGGGCGCAGTGGCGACATTGGTGGGATGTCGAAATGGCGCTGCCGCGCGAGAGAGCGATCCCGATCTATAATTGCACGGGCAATCACACGACCTACAATGCGCTTAGCGAAAGCGTCTATCGCGATGCCCTAGCCCACCTGCCGCAAAACGGACCGGCCAGCCAGAGGGGTCTGTCCTATTTCGTCCGCCGCGACGACCTGCTGCTCGTTTTCGTCAACACCCTGTGCGCCGACCTGGGTGGCGAGGGCCATGTCGAAACCGCCTGGCTGGAACAGGTTTTGACAAAACACGGCGACGCGCGGTGGCGGTTCGTCATCGGCCACCATCCGGTTTTCCCGGTGAACGGATATTACGGTGATTATCAGCGCACCGTTGGCTCCGAATACCGGGACCGCTTCTGGGGTCTGCTTTTGGAGCACGGTGTCTTTGCCTATATCTGCAGCCACATTCTCGCTTTCGATGTCCAGGTCCATGACGGCATTCTTCAGATCACCACCGCCGGCGCCGGTACCGCGCATCGCATGCCGGAGGACATCGAATATCTGCATTGCGTCCAGGCGGCAATCGACGGCGAGGGCCTGCGCTACCAGGTTCTCGACGACGCGGGCCGACAGCGCGAGCGCCTGACATGGCCGCCGCATCTTGCAAGCGCCGATAGATGGGTCGCGCTGGCCGCCGGCTCCAATCGTCTGGAGTCAGTGTCGCGCGACGCGATTCGCGCTTGGCGCTTTGCCGGCGAATTGCCGACCGGCGGACCGGCCGGGCGCCAAACCCTGCTTGCGATGTCGGCCGCGGCGGAACTTGAAACCCTTTGGATCGGCCTCAGCGGCGCCGAACATCGCCTAACGGTGATGATGCGGCCACAGCCGGGCCAGAGCCCCCATTACTGGTTCGGCCCCGCGCTGGGGGCGGACGGCACATTCGATGTTCAACTGGCTCTGCATCCGGACATGGGACCAGGCGGCGTGTTGTGGCGCAACGACGAACGGTCGCCGTGGCATAGTTGCAAGGGCGCATCCGCCTGGGGCGCGGAGCGTCTGGATTGGTGCGATCAGTGCATCGTCGGACGGGGCGTCGGCGGCTCCGAGGACGCGGTTTTCGAAGGCTCGCTGACTGTCCGGGCGCTCACATCGCCTGCAGTGTAGAGGATTAGACCCAACCAGCCAGGTCAGCCGCCGGCAAGTGGCGCAGAGCGCCATCGGCACTGTCACGCAAGTCAATTCCGGCGAAGCCAGCCGCTGTGCCGTCAGAGCCGTGTGGTTGCACGTCTCCCGCGAAGACGTGCTGCAGTTCCAGTAGCGCATAGGGTCGCGCCCAAAGCCATTCCCGGTTCTCGACCGCTTCGAGATCTGCGACCGGCGGCGCTTCCCGCACGCCGGCGAAGAAATACAGGCAAAAGCCAAGAGGATCGACCGGTTGGACGGAGACCAGGTGCAGACCGAGCCGCGCGCAATCGGCGCGCGCCGCATCGATATCGTTGATACGCAGAGTGATATGAGCGAGTGTCGCCTGTCCGCCGATCGGATGCCCTCCGCCTGCCGCGCTGTGACGGCCCTCAAACCCCTGTTGGAGCAGTTCGACAGCAAATCCTTGCGGATCGCTGAGATGGCACAGATAGCCGATGTCGCGAAATTGCCGGGGCTCCGAAACGGGCCATCCCTGCCGATGCAGAAAGGCCACCGCCCGGTCGAGATCGCGTACCGCGATGCCGATTTTCCAATAGAAGTCCCTGGGCGTGGCGGTCCAGCCGACAGAAGCGCCACCCTGGAACGCGATCAAACACTCGGCCTCGTCATAGCCGAGAAGCGGCGCTGCGACCGTGCCGACGTTCCGCATGCCCAGAATGTCCGTATAGAATGCGGCCGCTTCAGCGGTCTCGGTCACGCGCAGGCAATGTCTGACAATGCGTGTCATCCGGACCTCATGCGAGATAGGACAAGATCACTCCGAGACCGGCCGAAATGCCTAGTACCTTGACCATGTTCCATCGCAGCGCGAGAAGCAGCACACCGCTGATGGCGGCAAGCACCACGACGCGCCAGTCCAGAGTCGCAAGGTTGGGCTGCCACAGTGTGACAAGACCAAGGTCACGTTTCGCAACCTCGGCAAAAAAGACGTGCAGGGCGAACCACAGCGACAGGTTCAAAATCACCCCGACCACGGCTGCCGTGATCGCGGAAAGCGCGCCGCGAAGGCGCGGCTGGGCGCCGATCCATTCGATATACGGCGCACCGGCGAATATCCACAAAAAGCAAGGCGCGAAGGTCGCCCACAACGTGATGACGGCACCGACGAGACCGAGCGCCAGGCCGCCGCTGCCGAAGGCCGACAGAAAGCCGACGAATTCGGTCACCAGGATCAGCGGCCCGGGCGTCGTTTCGGCAAGGCCGAGACCATCCATCATCGCGCCGGCCGTCAGCCAGCCGTGCTGCGTGACGACATCCTGGGCCATATAGGCGAGCACCGCATAGGCGCCGCCGAATGTCACCACCGCCAGTTTGGAAAAGAACAGGCCGAGATCGGCCAAAATCGACGCATCGGTCAAAAGGGTGACGGCAAGCAGCGGCGCCCACCAGACCGCCAGCCACAGAATGATCGTCGTGAGCGTCTTGGTGGGTGTCGCCCGCGTCTGCGCGATCGGACCGACATCCTCCACCGGCTCCGCGCCTGCGAAAAACCCATACAGCGCGGCCGCCAAAATGATCACGGGGAAAGGAAGCGCCAAAAAGAAAATCCCGACAAAGGCGAGCGCCGCCACGATCCAGTGCCGGGGCAGTTGCAACGCCTTTTTGGCAACCCGCAACAGCGCTTCGACAACAATCACCAGAACGGCGGCTTTGATGCCGAGGAACAGCGCGCTGACGAAAGGAACAGCGCCGAAATAGGCATAGATGATGGCAAGCCCGAGCATGATTGCGGCACCCGGAAGCACGAACAACAGCCCGGCGATCAGGCCGCCGCGAACGCCGTGCAACCGCCAGCCCGAATAGGTCGCGAGTTGCATCGCTTCCGGACCCGGCAGCAACATGCAGAAACTCAGCGCGCTCAGATATTGTCGTTCCGTCAGCCAGCCGCGCTCCTCGACGATGACCCGATGCATTAGCGCGATCTGCGCCGCCGGGCCGCCGAAGGACAGGATGCCGATTTTGCCCCACACGCGCGCCGCCTCGAGAAGCGTTGCGGAGCTGGGCGGAACGCTGTCGGCCTTTTCGGAAACACTCATGGCATCAACTCCGGGCCGGCGACGGCCAGTCATGGCTTTCATCGGTCGCGTCCCGCGACCAGCGATAGAAAGCGTCGTAAAGCAGCATGCCTGCCTGCAATTGCTTTAGGTCGTCGCGATACATGCGCGACAGGCCGAGCGACGCCGCGAGAAGCCCGGCCGACTGTGGCGCCAGATCATGCCGATTGGTGTCCGCGCCGCGCACGATCAAGGCGAGCCGGTCCAGCGCCTCCGACCCCAGTTCGAACTCTTCCACCATAGTGTCAAACGTGCATCGGTCACCGCGATGGCTCCAGAACACATCCTCGACGTCGAACGGCGTGGCGTTGAACTTCTCCGCGACACTCAGAACCTGCGACGGCGCGACAAACAGAAACCGGGCATTGCGGTCGACGAAACGGCGGATAAGCCACGGGCAGGCGACGCGGTCGATCTTCGGTCGTTGCCGCGTGACCCAGACAGTCGCCCCCTCCGCATCGCGCGCCGGCAGTTTGATTTCCGGCACCATCGGCAGCTCCGCCTCGCGCCAACCCAGATGGCCGCCCTCCAGCGTTTCCGCGGCGATCCCGCAACCGCGCAGGACAGCAGCAGCCCCTTGGCTCAGTTTCAATCCTTTGTGGCAATACACCACGACGCGCTGCCCCTCCAGACGTGGCGCCAGCACCTTCACGTCGCCAAACGGGAAGCGGAAGGCGGTCGGAATCAGGCTCGGATCGAGGTTGAAATCCTCTTCCATACTGACATCGATCAGCACCGGTAGTTCCGGCGTGCCGATCAGGCGGGCGAGTTGTGAAACGGTGATTTCGGTCGGCGACGGCATGACGCATCCTTCCTGTTTTTGATCTGGTTGGATACGAATCTTGGGCTGTCGCCTCACGGGGCGTTCGTGAACCCCATGCCGAGTGTGTTGCCGCAATTTCCGGCACGGGTCAAGGCCGAAGCCGGCCCGCGGAGAACCGGAAAAGATGTGCTTGCGGTCCGATACGCTTTCTGAGAGAATTGGAACATTACAGGAACATCGAACGAGGATTCCCCGAAATGAGCGACGTCGCGACCTACCTTCCGGGCATTCTGTTCGCCTATTCCGCCTTCCTGCTTGCGATTGCCAGTCCCGGGCCGAATGTGCTTGCCGTGATGGGCACCTCGATGGCCGTCAATCGCCGGTCCGGCGTCGCGCTTGCTCTCGGCGTCTCTTTCGGATCGCTGTGCTGGGCCTTGCTCACCGCGTTCGGTCTTTCGGCGATCCTGGTCACCTATGCCGGCGCCATGACCGTCATCAAGATAGCGGGCGGCCTTTATCTGCTGTGGCTGACCTATCAGTCGCTGCGCTCCGCCACATCGGCCAAGGACGTCCGAGCCGAAAGGCTGGAGGGCGGAAAGCGCACGCCGTTCGGCTATTTTCTGCGCGGCTACATCATTCAAATGACCAACCCGAAAGCGGTACTGGCCTGGATCGCCATCATCTCACTTGGCCTCGACGGCAGCGCGCCGTTGTGGGTGGCCTTCGTCATCGTCGCCGGCACGGCCATCCTGTCTCTCACGATCCATGTGCTCTACGCCCTTGCCTTTTCGACGCCGGTCATGGTGCGTATTTATGCCGCCGCCCATCGCTGGATCCAGGGCCTGCTCGGCGCGTTCTTCGCTTTCGCTGGCATCAGGCTGCTGATGAGCCGCAGTTGATGTGGACCGGGCGCTTCGCCCGATATCGCCGATGCCCGTAACCGGCACCGCATGAGGATATGGCGATGGCGACCGGACGCTACGTCTTCGACCCTGTCAGGATAGCCGACCTTCTCTTGCTGCACGGCTGGCTGGAGATGCCCGAGGTAAGGAAATGGTGGGGTGATCCAGACTACGAGATTGGCCTCATACGGCAGGACATGGCAGACGACAGGATCGTCAATTATCTGGTCTCTTACCAGGGCAAGCCGTTTGCCTATGCCCAGCACTATGATGTCCATGCCTGGCCGCAGGATCACCTTGTGCATCTTCCACCGGGCTCGCAGGCGATCGACACTTTCATCGGCGAGCCAAGCATGCTCGGCGCGGGCCACGGATCCGGCTATCTGAGACAATTGGCAATGCAGCTTGTTGCGGCGGGCGCTCCGGAAGTGGTCATCGATCCGGATTGGGACAATCTGCGTGCCCGACGCGCCTACGAGAAGGCCGGTTTCGCCCGTGGCCGCCGCTTCGAGACCGACGACGGACCGGCCCTGCTGATGCTCTTTACGCCCGATCGCGATTCCTGAAGATGTTTCCGACATCGCCAAACATCAGCATCATAATTATTGACAATTTTTATCCATGATATAAAATATCCTCGAATAGGAGACATGTGATGAAATTGAGCGATGGTGTGGAATGGTCGATCCACTGCGTGCTGTTGCTGTCCGGCCTGCCGCCGGGTGCGACTTTGCCGGGAAAGGCGTTGGCAGCATTTCACGGCATCCCGGAAACCTACCTGCTCAAACACCTTAAAAAGCTGACAGCCGGCGGCCTTTTGGAGTCGGTTCCGGGTCCACGCGGCGGATACCGCCTGGCGAGGGATTTGTCTGCGATGACGTTGCTTGACGTCGTCGAGGCGGTCGATGGCAAACGCCCGGCTTTCCGCTGCACGGAAATCCGACGGCGCGGACCGTGTCGGCTCGAGGACAGTGCCTATCCCCGCCCCTGCGGTGTCAACCGCGCCATGCTGCGTGCCGAGAAGGCCTATCGCGAGGCGCTTGCCCGCGAGAACCTCAGCGATTTGTCTGACGATTTCCTGGCCGGCGCGGATCCGCGTTTTGTGGTGCTTGGCCAAGCATGGATGGACGACAACCTAAGGAGACCGAAATCATGACCATCTTCGTCACTGGCGCGACCGGCGTCTTGGGCCAGCCCGTCATCCGCGGACTGATCGAAAAGGGACACATGGTGCGCGCGCTGTGCCGGTCGTCGGCAAACCGCGAAACGCTCAACCGGATGGGCGCCATCGCCGAGGAGGTTGACCTCTATGATGTGTCGGCGCTCGCCGATGTGTTTGGCGATTGCCATACGGTGCTGCATCTCGCCACCAGGATTCCCCCCGCCAAGGAAATGCGGAAACCCGATGCATGGCACGAGAATGACCGGATTCGGCGCAACGGAACTGCGGCCATTGTCGCGGCCGCCGAAGCCGCCGGCACGATAGAGACCCTGCTTTATCCGAGCGTTTCCTTTTTCTATGGCAATGGCGGCAGCGCCTGGATGGACGCAACCAATGCCGAGTGCGAACCCGCATCCTTCCTACGCTCGACGCTCGACGCCGAGGCCTGCGTGCACGCCTTCAGTGAGGGTGGCACGCACCGGCGCGGCATTGTGCTGCGCTTCGGCGGGTTCTATGGGCCCCCCTCGCGCGAAAGCGTGCAGATGCTCGACCTTGCCCGGCGAGGCCTTTTCATGCCGGTCGCCGAACCCGAGGCCTATCGGTCGATGATCTGGATCGACGACGCGGCCCGAGCGGTGCTGGACGCGGTCGAGGAGGCACCGGCGGGCACCTACGACGTGGTGGAGGACGCGCCTTCGACACAGCGGCAATCGGCTATGGCGCTTGGTGTCGCGGTCGGGCGAGCCGGACTGCGCAGCATGCCGCGCTGGCTGCTGCACTTCGCGCTGCCGGAGGAATTACGGCGCGTGCTCGCCCGCAGCCATCGCATCTCCAACGGACGTTTCCGCGAACTGACCGGCTGGCGGCCCGCAGTGTCGTCGCAGGTCGATGGCTGGCGTTTGCTCGAACGGGCGGCGCATGGCGGAACGGAAACGCGACGTCATCGATCGGCCGGCTCAGGCCCCAGCAGATCCGAAAGATCGGGCCCCGCCGGCACGATGCCGAGCGGGTTCAGCGCCACGATCGAAAAATAGCCGGCTTTGATGTGGCGCATATGGACGGTCCGGCGAATCGCGTCAATGGCCAGCAATCGCCTCAAATAAGCTTGCAATACAGGATAATCCACGATTTTCCTGATGTTACACTTGAACAGCGTGACATAGGCGGCATCGAAACGAATGAGCGTCACGAAAAGACGGATATCGGACTCCGTCAGCCGCTCGCCGAATAGATAGTCGCGCCCGTCGGCCAGTCGTCTTTCCAGGCCGTCGAGGGTGGCGAACACTGCGCTGACCGCTTCCTCGTAGGCGGTCTGCGTCGATGCAAATCCCGCACGGTAGACGCCATTGTTGAGACCCTCATAAAGCGTTGCGTTCAAGGCATCGATCTCTGCCACGACTGATTGGGGCCGCAAATCGACGGTAGCTTCGCCATAGGCGTCGAAGGCGGTATTGAGGATGCGAACGATATCGGCCGACTCGTTGTTGACGATTGTCTTCTCCTGTCTGTCCCAAAGCACCGGCACCGTCGCGCGGCCGGTAAAGCCGCCATCGGCTCTCGTATAGAGCTCGTGCATGAAGGTGGCGCCGATCTCGTCATCGGGTCCGGTTGCCCCGGGAAAGGTCCCGAAACGCCAGCCCTGTCGGGTCAAAACAGGCTCGACGACGGAAACCGAAATCACATCGTCAAGCCCCTTCAGCGCCCGCGCAGCCAGCGCGCGCGAGGCCCAAGGGCAGACATAGGCGAGATAGAGGCGATAGCGGTCCCGCTCGGCTTTGACCGCTTCCTGCCCTTCCGGCCCGGGCCCACCGTCGGCCGTGATCCAGCGCCTGAAGCTGGATGTCTGGCGGAGAAACCGGCCATCCGCATCTTTCGCCTGCACCGGATGCCAGTCGACATCCCATCGTCCGTTCTTCAACATGATCCGCCACCTGCGTTCTTCGATACATGTCCTGGACAAGATAGAACGGTTCCGGCGCAACGGAACATGTCAGCGAGCGACGCATCGTCTCCGTTTCATGAACGCCGGCCGCCAGGGTCACATTCGTGTCGATATCGAACGTCATAGGGATGTCCAGACCGACCTATGGTCCAGCCTCGTGGGATTATTGGCCATGCCCAGCCTCCGCGCGTCCATCGCCTATGTCCTTTCCGGCTTGCTGTTGTTTACCGGCACCGGCGCAATGGCATTGGAGCGGACGGACCGGACCGATTTGCAGCAGCTCTTTGAAGAGAACGGGCTCGAAGGCACCTTCGTGTTGTTCGAGGTGAGCGCCAACGGGCTGCATGTCGTCAATGCGGCACGAGCCGAGCAGCGCTTCTTTCCCGCCTCAACCTTCAAGGTGGCAAACAGTCTGATCGCACTCGAGACCGGAGTGGTGGCCGATGAAGGCGAGATCATTCCCTATGGCGGCGGGCCGCAGCCGATCGAAAGCTGGGAGGCTGATATGTCGATGCGCGACGCCATCCGCATCTCCAACGTACCGGTCTACCAGGAACTCGCCCGCCGTGTGGGTCTTGATCGATACGAGATCTGGTTGCGGCATCAGGATTATGGCAACGGTCAAGCCGGCGACAAGGTCGATGATTTCTGGCTGGTCGGCCCGCTCGCGATCAGCGCGATGGAACAGGTTGGCTTTCTGGCACGGCTTGCGGAAGCCGATTTGCCGGTCTCAACCGCTTCGCAACGCATCGTGCGTGATATTCTTCATCACGAGACGCGCGGCAACAGAACCCTCTGCGCTAAATCGGGATGGAGCACGGCGCCCGAGCCGCAGATTGCCTGGTGGGTGGGCTGGATCGAGCACGGCGATACCGTTTATGCCTTTGCCCCGAACATCGATGTGCATTCGCCCAAACAGGCGGCATTGCGCGAGCCGTTGGCACGCGCCTTCCTTGACGCGCTTGGGGTCTGGCCCTCGCCTTGAGGCGGACAAGCCTGGCTCCGTGCCGCCGATGCCCCATATTCGTAAGATGACACGGCCACCCGGCCACATCATTCGACAGGGGAATTCGGCCATGATGACACAGATCGAGGGCCTCCATCACGTCACTGCGCTCGCGCGCGACGCACAGCGCAACAATGACTTTTTCACACACATTCTCGGCTTGCGCCGTGTCAAAAAAACCGTCAACTTTGATCGCCCTGACGTCTATCATCTCTATTACGGCGACAAGGTCGGCACACCCGGCGGAGTCATGACCTATTTTCCTTTCCCGGGTTCGGATCCGGGACACGCGGGTACCGGCGAGGTCGCGGCTACCGTCTTCGCAGTACCGGAACGTGCCCTGCCCTATTGGCGAGAGCGATTGACCAATCATGGTGTGGACAACGTCTCGAACGAGACGTATTTCGGCGCCGAGCGCCTGTGCTTCAGCGGGCCCGACGGAGACTCGCTGGCTCTTGTGGAACAGCCGGGCGACAGTCGCGATGTCTGGACAGGATCGGACATTCCGGCCGACACGGCCATCCGTGGCTTTCATTCGGTCACGCTGCATGTCGCCGACGGCGCCCCGATGTCCGACCTACTGAAATTCATGGGGTACCGGCCAGCCGAAGCCGACGGCGATCACCACCGTTTCGCGTTGCCGACTCACAACAACGCCGGCATTGTCGACGTTCGCGTCTCACCCGACGGCCGCCCCGCGCGCCAGGGCGCGGGTTCCGTGCACCACGTTGCTTTTGCCGTCGCCGATCGCGCGGCGCAGGGCGACGTTCGCAAGGCGCTGGTCGACGCCGGAGTCGACGTCACCGACGTTATCGATCGGGACTATTTCTGGGCGATCTATTTCCGCACGCCCGGTGGCATCCTGTTCGAGGTCGCGACCGACGAGCCCGGTTTTGCCCGAGACGAGGATGTCGCCCATTTGGGCGAGGCCCTCAAATTGCCTGTTCAGCACGCCCATCTGCGCGACAGGCTGGAAAAGGAATTGCCGGCCATTACCGATTGACCCCCTCCTGCTCGTCGTCGGGCGTATCCGTGGCGGCATCAGGTTCTTCGGCGGCTGCGAAAGCGACGGTTTCCGGCGTCGACGTCCGAGCAGGCGAGGTCAAGACAAAGTCAGCCTTTTCGTCTGGATGAACCGCCTGACGGCGGCGCATGCGCCACAGCGTAAAGCCGATCGTGATGACATGCGCCACCAGCGTCGTCAGGAACAGGCCACGCGGTCCGGTCAACGACATCGCGAAGCCGGCGATCAGCGGACCGGCGATCGATCCGATGCCGAAGATAAGCAGCAAACCGCTGCTCACTTTGACGAAATCTTCCGGTGCCGCATGGTCGTTCGCATGCGCGACGACGATCGGATAGAGCGAAAAGATCGCCGCGCCGAAAAGCGCGCCGGCGGCAATGACGAACGGCGCGGATTGCGGCTGCAGCAGCACGAAAACCAGATCACCGGCAATCGCCACGACCGACATGACGACAAGCACGAGACGCCGGTCCACCCGATCGGACACGATGCCGACGGGCACCTGCGCCAGCGCACCCGCCAGAATGGGCGCGCTCATGAACAGCGATATCGCTGCGATCTGCAATCCCACCTGTTGGCCGAAGACGGCACCCAGCGTGCCGAAACCGCTGTTGGTGACGCCGACCAGGAAGATCGCCACGACCGCGACCGGTGAGTTACGCCACAGGGCGGGTATGTCGAGTTCAGCCTTTGCCAGCGGATTCGGTGTCGACGAGGACGACACCGCGGTCGGAATCAGCGCCAGGCAATAGAAGGCGCCGGCCAGGATGAAGAAGGTCAGGCCTGAGGCATCGCCGACGGCAAGCGAAAGCTGTCCGAGCGTGACAGCTCCTAGATTGACCATCGTGTAGATGCCGAAGACCGTACCGCGATAACGCGGCTCGCTGCGCTCGCTGAGCCAGCTCTCCACAATCATCGCGGCCCCGGCGAAGGCAAATCCGGCAAGAGCGCGCAGCAGAATCCAAGCCAGAGGATTGATCAGTAGCGCCGAAAACAGGATCGACAGTGCCGCCACCGCCGCCATCACACTGAAAGAGCGCACATGGCCGACGCCTGCCACGAGGCCCGGCACGACAAGGCAACCAGTCACGAAGCCAACCGCCCATCCAGTACCGAGAAAACCGAGCGCCACGTCGGAAAAGCCCTCTGCCGACCCGCGCACCGGCAAAACCAGCCCGTTCATGCCACCGGCGAAAAACAGGAAAGCGGCTCCGAGCAACAGAGCGGCCAGAGGGAAAATCTGCCTTGTCATTTCAAAACAACCCGATTGCACCCATCAGCTTATTGGGCGACGCACGGTTGACAAGGTGCAAATTGGCCTCGGCATCAGGCCCCGTTCAAAAAAGCCTGAAGGCTCACGCTGCCTCTGCGCCCGGAGGCAAGGCTCTGTCAGCGTCGATATTCTCCCAGCGAAAAAGCAGATCCGGCATCTTCTCCTCATTGTCACGGCCGTCAGTGAAGCGAATGGCGGCGAATCCATAGCGCTCGTAAAACCGCCGCGCCCCGTGATTCTGCTGAAAACACCAGAGTTCCAGCGCCGTGACCCCCGATTCCTTTGCCGCGTTCAAGAGCATTGCGCCCGCTCCTTTGCCGGTAAAATCCGGATGTGTATAAAGGAGTCGGATTTCCTCGCCCTGCCGCGCGAGAAACGAAACGATTGCGCCCCCGGCATGCGCGACCGTCACGACACAATCGCGTAAGATGATGTCCTCGATGAACCGCCGGTCCTCCTGCTCGGTGTGAAGGATGGGCAGGAAACCAAGCAGTCGCAAGGACGGCGAGAAAACCGCCGCAATCGCCTCCGCATCCTTCGGCGTTGCCTGTCTCATCGTCAACTGTGGCAATGGGCCTACCCTCTCGCAGCCCATAGCGCGCCGCGCTCGAAGATCGTCCTCATTTGCGGCACGTCGAATTCATCCGCCACATGACCGAGCGAACTATAAAAGACACGGCCCTTGCCAAAACGGCGCTTCCAGACGACCGGCATGACGACGCCATCGATTTCATCCACATAGGTTCCGTCGAAACGGGTGGTCGCCAGCACGTCGTTGCTCGGGTCGACATGCATATAATACTGCTCGGAGCGATAGTCGAAATCGCCAATGCCGGCGACAATCGGATCGTCGGTATCGGCGATCTCCACCCGATAGTCGATGATATCGCCAGGATGGGCCACCCACTGCCCGCCGGTCATGAACTGATAGTCCGGCTCATCGCGAAACGAATCGCACATCAGCCCATGAAAGCCGGCGAGACCGGTTCCCGCCCGCACCGCGGCGAGCAGGTTCCGCAGTTCTTCCTTTTCGATTTGCGACATGGTGATCGTCGGTACGACGAGATCGAATGCACCCAGGCCCGGATCGGCGAAGGTTTTCGTGTCGGCATCGATGGTGACGTCGAAGCCGTGACCGCGCAGCATGTCGCCTACGATATGCGCGCTGCGCTCCGGCGTATGGCCCTCCCAGCCGCCCCAGACGATAAGTGCTGTTTTTGCGTTCATCGCTTCTACTCCGTCATCGGTCACATTGTCGGATCGGCAGCGGGCCCTTTGCCGAGGGCCGTATCCGTCAGAGGTGGCGGTTTCATTCCCGTATCGACCATAAGTGGGCAAGTCACGTGGCGAAAGACCCGGATTTGGACGGTCCCGATCGGCAACGCTGAGGCGCACCGGTCTCTTTTTCCACTGGAGCGCCGCTCGACAAATGCAAACGGCATTTGAAATCTCGTCCAAAAAGTCGCAAAAAGGCCTCGGGGCCTCAGAGAGGAGATTATGTGCAACTCTTGCTGCCCAGGCAAATCGACATTTTGGAAATTGCGCGTCGTGACGGCCGGGTCGAAGTGGACGATCTGGCGAATGCCTTCGGCGTCACGCCGCAAACGATCCGCAAGGACCTCAACGAGCTCTGCGATCTGAAAAAGCTGCAGCGGGTCCATGGCGGCGCGGTGTTCCCGTCCAACACGGTCAATCTGGCCTACCAAGCGCGGCGTGATCTGGCTTGCGACGGCAAAACCCGGATCGCCAAAGCGGTTGCCGATCTCATCCCGAACAATTCTTCCGTCATTCTCAATATCGGCACCACGACCGAGCAGGTTGCCTACGCGTTGCGTCATCACGAGGGTCTGCTCGCGATCACCAACAACCTCAACGTTGCCTTCATCCTGTCGGAGGCTGACGGTGCCGAGGTGGTCGTTTCGGGTGGCATGGTACGCAAGAGCGACCGAGGCATTGTCGGCGCGGCGGCAGTTGACCTCTTGCGCCAGTTCAAGGTCGATTTCGCGGTCATCGGGACATCGGCGATCGACGAAGACGGCGAATTGCTTGATTTCGATTATCGTGAGGTCCGGGTGTCCCAGGTTATCCTGGAACAGGCCAGGAAGAAGATCCTCGTTGCCGATGCGATGAAATTTCAGCGCCGCGCGCCGGTCCAGATCGGACGGCTGAAGGAAATGGACATCTTCGTGACCGATGCCCCGCCGCCGCGGCCAATCGTTGCCATGTGCCGGGAGGCGGATGTCCGGTTGATCGTCGCAGCGGAGACGGAAAATCCATGACGTCTTCTCGCGACAATTCACCTGATCCCACGGCCAAGCGGTCCTTTGCGGACGCAAAAGCCGTGTACGGCAGACAGTTAACGAGCCCGTCGGGCGTTACGACCTTTCGACAGCCCTTCTGGCACAACGGCGAGCCGAAACGCTCGGCCAATTGCTCGTTGCCTCGAAACGACGCAGTGGTGCGCCGTCAAGGCGCATGGCAAGGCGCCACGGCAAGGGTCGCGTCATGACGGTGTCAAACGGCTTCCGGCGCTTCGTGACCAAACTGTGGCGGGATTGTTGGCGCATCCCTGCCGGACTGTGGCGAGACCGGCGCCATCTCCTTTGGCTTCCTGTGATCCTGCTTGCGACCCTGTGGATGGATGCCGCCGGGCTTTTTCAAGGTGTGCAGCAAGCCGTGTCACAGAGTCGGATGACGCTTTGGGAGCGCCCGGCGTCAAAAGACATCGTCTTCCTCACTCTCGATCCAAACGGCGCCGAAACCACTCGTAACGGGCAATGGTCGCCCGCGTCCATTGCCGAAATCATAGAAAGACTGGTCGACGCCGAGGTGAGTGACATCGCCGTTGACTTGGATCTCACCGACATTTCGACGGCCGATCAGGATCTCGCTCTTGCCAAGGCTTTGGACCTGCCACGAAAGCCGGTCATTCTTCCGGTTTTCGTGCAGCACTCCTCCTGGCGGCACGACGAGAACGCAGAGTCTGTCTTTCCGATCGCCGTTCTGCGGGAGCGGGCCAGGCTGGCATTGGTTGATATTCTGCCCGACCGCAACGGCATGATCGGGCGCATTCCGTTTGAAGAGCGCGTGCGGGGCGAAACATATGTCTCGTTGCCGGTTGCTTTGGCCGGTGTTCGACCGATTGCCGGCGCCGACGTAGTGATCGATTTTTCGATTGCCGCGGCCTCCGTGCCCACCTTCCCTGCCAGCGCGCTCATCGAAGGGCATATCGGTACCGAGGAGTTGCGCGACCGGACAGTGTTGATTGGAACCCTGTGGGACGCGCCGCGCAACATGTTCGGCGTTCCCGCACAGGGGCGCATGTCCGGGTCTATGATCCAGATCCTGGCGGCCGAAACCCTGCTACAGAACCGCAGCCTGCGCTCGCCGCCGCCCTTGCCGTTTTTGATCGGTCTGTCGATGGTGTTGTTGCTGCTCAATCTGCGGCGCATGTCTCTGTTCGGCTTCGTGTTCATCATCGGACTCTCCGTATCCGTAGCGATTCTCGGCAATATCGTGCAGGCTTCGTTTGCCATCGATCTGCCCACTGTCGCTATGCAGTGCCTGATCGTCTTTTACGGACTGGTACGATCAGTTCATCTGCTGACGGCGTCTCGTTTGTCGCTGGCGCGGACACGTACCGACCTGTCCAACACCCGCGCCCTGCTCAACGATATCGTCAGCGACAGTTCGGAGGCCATCATCGTCGTTGATGAAAACGGTCAGGTTCTCGAAATGAGCAACAAGGTTCCTGAGATCTTCGGCTTCGAAGCATCGTTCAGCCGTCCGGTCAACCTGTTCAGAGTTGCCCCTCTCGAATTGTCCTATGGTATACGCAACCGCATAGCCATCATGAAAAACGAGGGCCGTTTCAGTGCGTCAGACGGGTGTCCCGAGCGTCTCCCGCTCGGTTCCGGGCGGTACATTGAATACACGATCACACCCTTGCGCCTCTCCGGTCCGCGACGGACGGAAGATTGGTATGTGGCCTGCATCAGAGCGCAGGACTTGACGGAAAAGACGCGCCAGACTGAACGGCTCCAATACATGTCGCGCTTCGACGAACTGACCGGCGCGATGCGGCGCGGCGCGTTTCTCACCCAGCTTTCCGGCGAGCTCATAAAACCAACCGAGGGCAGCGCTCGTAGACAGATGGTCTTCGCCCTCGGCATTCATCGCTTGAAGACCATCAACTCGACGCTGGGATGGGCGGTCGGCGACGCCCTTCTCAAAGCGATCGTCTCGAGGTTGAATTCATCCGGTCTGAAGATGTCGCCGGTCGCTCGCATCGAAGGTGATGTCTTCGCGCTTTATACCAGGCGCGCCGTCACGCTCGGCGAAGCCCACGCCATCGGCTGGCGACTGGCAGATATCGTTTCGGCGCCTTACAAGCTGAAGGAAGCAACGGCTCAGATTGGCGTGCGTATCGGTATTTCCAAGGTTCCGACAGAAGCGGCGCAGCCCGCCGCCTCCGGCCTTGCGCAAGCGGAACTCGCGCTCGATGAAGCCCGGAGCACGGGCGGCAGCGGCGCCGTTGTCTTTGACCCGGTTTCGTCCGCCAAACAAAAAAGGGCGCGCGCGATCGAACGACACCTCTGGTCGGCTTTGGATAACGGCGAGTTTTATCTGGTTTATCAGCCGATATTCCATTTGTCCGCTCATCGTATTGTCAGCGCCCAAGCGCTTATGCGGTGGACCCATCCCACACTCGGATCGGTTTCTGCGGACGAATTCACAACCATTGCCGAAGCGAATGGGTTCATCGCGAAACTCGGGCGATGGGTTTTGCGTCAGGCTTGCCACGATGCCATGTCCTGGCATCCAGACGTCACCGTCTCCATCAGGGTGACACAACTGCAGTTCCTCCGCGGCGATCTGGTCGAAGATGTCAAAACGACGCTGCGGAAATCCGGTCTCCCCGGAAGGCGGCTGTGCCTGAATATTGACGAGAGCATCGTCGACAATTCCTCCGATGAACTGCTGATGACCCTGCGCCAGCTTCGGTTGCTCGGGGTGCGATTTGAGCTTGACGGTTTCGGCACGGGACTGTCCGCCTATCATCGCCTCTCCGCTTTTCCGTTGGACAGCATCAAACTCGATTCGACTCTCCTGGAAAATCTGACAGCGGACAGCCCGTCCTTCGCGATCATCCCGTCGATCAAGACCCTGGCGGATGGGCTCGGTCTTACCCTTGCTTGCAACGGCATCAGCAACAAGGAGCAGTTGGCGATCATGCTGCACAATGGCTGCGAGCTTGGCCAAGGCTCTTTTCTTGCCGTTCCGAGATTGACGCACGATATAGCGCGGATGATCGAGAGCAATCGTATTGTTGTCGATCGGAACCACTTGCAAATCCTGCGATCATAGATGCTTCGCCGAAAAGCGCGCTTGTGGTGGCTACTCTTATACCGGCTCTACCGTATGATTTTGTAGCCCATGGTGGCCTTCTGGATGTCTCGACACGGGTTTCTTGCTGACGTTCAGCGCGGAAATCGGACGGTCATGGTTCTGTCGGGTTGCGGCGCGACCGTGTGAATGGCGAGCCAGCGCCCGGCAAGCCGTCGTTCGAGCGGCGACAGGCGTTGGTTGATCCGGGCCTGAACGGTTAACACCAGACGATCGTAGGCATCCATTGCTCGGCCGATCTGGGCGACATAGACTGTTCCGTTGACCGGCGCGAACTGCGCGACCTTGTAGGCCACCAGCATCGCCTCGAAATCGGCGGCCATTGATCCGGCTTCCACGTCCTGCTCCGGCGGGCGATAGGGAACGGATACGCTGTGCACGGACACCGCCAGATGCAGGATGATGTCCGTCAGGTTCTTATAGGCTTGATTGGCACGGTAGACCCGCACGAACGGCGCCATCACGCCGCCGGCCGCATCGATATGCTCAAGGGCCATCACGAGGTCGGCAAAATTGCGACGCGCCGAGACGTCGTGATGATCGTGGCGCCCGGCAATGCCGCTGCCGCCGACATTGTTCGGCTCGTCCATACAGACATCCGTTAGAACCGTCAGGTTGGAATCGAGCCAGACCAGCCGCGATTGGTGCTTGTGCAATGTGGCAAGCATGAGCCGGCGATAGGACTGGCTCTGTTCGGGTGACAGATCCGTGCCGCTTTCCACGAGGCCGAGCAGGCCGGCGTTCTGTCGGCGCTCATCATCGGTCAGGAAGCTGTTGTGCGGGACGTCGATTGCCGCAATCTCGTTGAGCAGGCTCGTAAAGAGACGAACATCGCGAGCGCCGTGAGGCCTGTTGTCGCGGGTCAGAATAAATCCAATGCCAAGTACGAACAGCACGACAATCGTGATAGCGGCCCATCTGGCGATCCTGGTCATGACCAGCCCCCTCTGCCGGGTCGAAGCGGTCCCGCAGCACCCATATTCGATCGCGATTGGTATAAATGCAATGGTTTGCACCGCCGACCGGCTCATCAGGGTGCGTTGCGGCCAATCCGTTCGACCAGAAAATCGGCCCGTTCCGTCACTGCTTTCCGTGGTATTTCGGTGACGCGGTAGCCGAGCCGCCGATAGGCGGCGACAAGCGCCAGATACTCCGCCTTGGCCTCATCGAAGCTCTTTTGACGCTCCGCGTCGGTCTGGAACAGCACCCGCCAGGGTGGAACCATGAAAACCTCCGACGCATAGCGACAGGCTCTCAGCATGCGGCTGAGCGATGGCGGCGTATCGATGTTCTTGAAATCGAGGTCGCTGACGACGTCCACGACTGATCGGTCGAACAGGACCGGCCGGCGCTCCAACCGCGCCGTTTGGAAGTCCTTGGCCGCGCGCCAGGTCGCCAGTTCCACAAACCGCAACACATCCTTCCAAGGCAGGGCGTTGCCGCCGATCGACATTTGTTCACGAACGACCCGTCGCCCCGCCTCTTCCCGGACCTGAAATCCGCGGCGGGCCATCTCGGCGAGCAAGGTCGACTTGCCGCCTCCCGAGCAGCCGGACAGAACGATCAAGTCGGCGTTGCCGCTGGCCAGGTTCAACCGCGTCCTAGTCACGCCATTTGATGGAACACCCCATGGACGGACTTTGATCTTGCGGGCCATGGCCGGTTTCGGCGACCTTTCGCATGGCATTCAACAGCTCGGGCACCCTGTGTGTCGCATCTCCCAGCCGGGCATCATCAATCCGGCCGCGATATTGCAGCCCTCCTTCCCGGTTGAAACCGAAGAAGTCCGGCGTGCAGACGGCATCATAGGCGCGGGCGACACTCTGGTCCTCGTCGATCAGGTAGGGAAAAGTGAACCCGTGCTCTTTGGCGAATGTCTTCATCGCTTCGGGCCGGTCCTCGGTATAGGTCTGATAGTCGTTGGACATGATCGCCACCACGCCGATGCCCTCGTCCTGGAGAGTCTTGGCGTCGGCAGCGAACCGGCTGGCGACGGCCTTCACATACGGGCAATGGTTACAGATGAAAGCGACCAGAAGCCCGTTCCCGCCCATGGCATCCTCCAGGCTGTGCTGGACTCCATCGGGATCCTTCAGCGAGAAGGGACGTGCTTTCCAGCCGAAATCGCAAAGCGGCGTGTCAACAGCCATGCTTTCCTCCTTTTCAATAGGTGTTGTCGTGGTTTTGGGTCCATCGTCACGACAGGCGCTCGGATCATGCGAACGCTCGGGCCCGCTACAGCCCACGGATTCGGACGATAGCGTCGCCACACATACCGAAACCAATCTGACGCAGGAATCGTGCAAACGCAACGTGCGGCAAGAACAGTCTCCGGGCGACAATCGCTGAGGTGCCATCCGGCGATGATGCGTATAGAGTTTCAAGATTGGAAGTTCCTGAGGTATGTTGCAGACATCGCGGATCCTGTAAACTCCCGGACCCGCACGAGGCCAAAGGAGACGGCGGGTGCAGCTTCGTTCCGATTTTTCAAAGCGGGCGGTCGTCCGGCCGCAAGACTATCAATGGGTGCCGTCACCGGCCGGCGGCGTCGAACGCATGATGCTCGACCGCATCGGTGACGAAGTGGCTCGCGCGACCACCATCGTGCGTTTCGCGCCGGGCTCCAATTTCGACGCCCATACTCATGGCGGCGGCGAGGAGTTTTTCGTGCTCGATGGCGTGTTTTCCGACGAAACCGGCGATTTTCCCGCCGGTTCCTATGTCCGCAATCCGATCGGCACCAGTCACACACCGCGGACAGAGCATGGCTGCACGATTTTTGTCAAACTGCATCAATTCGACGATGCGGACCGTGACCAGAAGCATATCGATGCCAACAGCGCTGCTTTCGAGGCCGGCGAGGCGCCGGGCGTGTCCGTCCTTCCGCTGCATCACACGGATGGGGAGGAGGTAATCCTTATCCGCTTCGAGCCTGGTGCCGGGCTCGGTGGGCAGGGCCATCCAGGCGGCACCGAGATTCTTGTCCTGGAGGGAAGCTTGCAAGACGAGTGCGACAATTATCCCAAGGGAAGCTGGCTTCGACTGCCGCCCGGTTTCCCGCACGCGCCCTCCAGCGAGAACGGATGCCTCATCTACAGGAAGACAGGGCACCTCGCCAAAGCGACCTGAGCGCCTGGCCGACGCGGATACGGCCCGCGTGCAAACGGAGGCGATCTCCAATACTGATGTTTCGCACCAACTAATACCGAATTGGCATTGAACGTGGAATACCAATTCGGTATTTCTTTGTTGCGTCGACCTATCGGACTTCCGGCCTGGTCCGGTGGTCGCGATGCGCCGGGCAACGCTTCTCCCACCGTTGCCCGGCGCCCTTTCCAGGGATTGCAAGAGAGACACACCATGTTCGAAACCGAATATGATTTCGAGGAGGTTCCGCTTGAAATCGGCACCACCGAATTCGCCATCTGTTCAGGCACCGCCCTCCTGGAAGGCGAGGCCGAACAACAGGATTACGGGTTCAGGGTGACCGGAATCGCGCTCGATGGGAATCGCATCGGCGACTATTGCGACAAACGAGTGGCGTGGATCTCGAATCGCAGCGACGATCCCTTTTGCGTGCTTCTGTTCAAGAGGCTATCGGGTCGCATCGAAGCTGACAGCGCGGCGGGCGAACATTACTACCGCGCTTTGCGGGAAAACCTCCAGCAAGCGGCGTGACGCTTGGTCATGCATCGATCGCTCGTGCTTGAAGCGTCTTTGTGGCCGGTCCGCTAATGGGCTCGGCGATCCGAATACGCTGCCGTGTGGGACGGCCGACACGCATGTCGGTACCGCTTATCGACACGGCACATATCGAGATGGGGCGCCGCTTGGATGCGCTGGAAACGCTGATACGGAACGAGCCGGATCCGCGTATCAGGACGATCTATGTGCGGCGTTTTCACGACCTCTGGGAAACAATAACGCGTGGTCCACGGGGAGGAACATGCGAGTAAGACAGCATCCGCCCCAGTAACACCGCAAACTGTGTTCACACTCTGTCAAGTGGCGCCGACAATCGCTACCATGTCGTCGGGGGCCGATGAGTCGATGCTGAAATCACCAATGGCAGTCTTGATGTTGCTGAGTATCGCCCTGATGGGTTCGATCGCGCTTGCGCAAGCACCGTCGGAGGCGCGGATGCAGGCTATTCGATCGAATTGCGTTTCTGATTATAGGGCTAACTGCTCGAGTGTTCCGACAGGCGGCATGGCCGCGTTGGTCTGCCTGCAGCGACACGAAAACAAACTATCGAACGCCTGTTGGTCAGCAGTGGAAGCGGTCGGCGGCGGCTCCAGAGCAACCTCCCGCAATTCGGGAAGCACGATCACCATATTGCCTGACGGCGGGGCATTCAGGGACGCGCCTGTACTGAGCTTCGGCGAAGAACTGCGCTTGGCGGCTGACACCTGCTTTCGCGATTTTCACCTGTTCTGCCCTGACGTGCCGGTCGGTCACGGCAACGCGCTGTTCTGCCTGAAAGTTCATGGACCGAAACTGGAGCCGGCGTGTCGCCGGGCGCTTGTTGCGGCCGGTGAATCCTTGTGAAGCCTCATCTTTTCCTCACGGCATGCCTCGCACCGAACCGCTGAAGACTGTTGAAATCGGCGCACCGTCGACGCAGACTGCGAGCGAACGGAGCCCATGGCATGCCTTATGCGGTCAAAAGAGCCACCTGGTCCCTCTTTGAACGAGCGATGGGGGAGAAAGGCGGTTGCGGCGGGTGCTGGTGCATGCTGTGGCGACTGCCCAAAAAACAGATGGACGCGCAGATGGGCGAAGGGAACCGGCTAGCAATGAAGCGGGTCTTCGACCGAGGTGTCTGTCCGGGCCTTGTCGCGACGGTCGGCAATGGCAACGAGGAAAAGCCGGTCGGCTGGATTCAATTGGCAGACAGGCGGGAATTCCCGAGATTGGAGGCCTCGCGCGTGCTCAAACCGGTGGACGACACACCGGTCTGGAGCGTGTCCTGTTTCTACATCCACACGCCTTTCCGGCGCAAAGGATTGTCGGTCTCGCTTTTGAAGGCAGCCTGCGAATTCGCCCGCAATGGTGGCGCAACCATGCTGGAAGGGTATCCGATCCACACACCAAAAAAGAACTATCCGGCTGTCTACGCCTGGACAGGCCTCTATCCGACCTTCATGCGCGCCGGATTCAGCGAGGTGGCCCGGCGTTCGCCGACGCGGCCAATCATGCGCAAGGTCCTGACGGATTGACATCGCTTTGTCCTCGCCACGGTTTGACTTCCCCTCAGGACCCCCTACACAGAACGCCGCCGCAGGCACGCGGGACCGCGCTTGAGGGGGACACATGGCAAAGCAGCGCAATGATCGGCCGGACGTCGTCATCGTCGGCGCCGGTGTTGTCGGCCTCTCGACGGCCCTCATGGCGCAGCACCGTGGTTTTCGCGCCCTGCTTCTCGATAGGAAAGGACCGGCGGCGGAAGCCTCGCGTGGCAATGCCGGAGCATTTGCGTTCTCGGAAATCATACCGCTTGCCACCCCGGGCGTGATCCGGAAGGCGCCACGCTGGTTGTTCGACCCGCTCGGCCCACTTTCCATCCCGCCGATCTATGCGCTCCGTCTGGCGCCTTGGATGTTCCGTTTCTGGCGCGCCGCAAAACCAAACCGGGTCGAAAACGGGATTCGTGCACAGGCATCCCTGATGGATCACTGCAGGAAGGTGTTGCCTCGCTTCCTGGAGGCTTCGGCAACCGACAGCCTGTTGCGCCAGAATGGCAACCTGGAGGTCTATGAGAGCCGCGCTGAATTCAGCGCCGCGCGACCCTATTGGGAGGCGCGCATGCCGTTCGACATCCCGTTCGAACCTGTTCATGGCGTGACCGCGCTGGCAGACATCCAGCCCGGCCTCGACAAACGCTTCGTCTCGGGCGTTTTCACGCCGCACTATTCATCGATCGCC
>Ga0056108_1000062_pt1 | contig 42385 bp, 34 predicted proteins | sample WorMetG1BERMUDA1_FD_83875 | JGI IMG/M metagenome (GOLD analysis project Ga0056108, IMG submission 83875) | Marine gutless worms symbiont microbial communities from Max Planck institute for Marine Microbiology, Germany - Inanidrilus... ... | reverse complement strand
TTACCTTCCGGACGGCAACCGCAACCTGATCTTCGGAGTCATGGTGCCGCCGCCGGGTTACAACCTGAAAACAACCGGCGACATCGCCAACAAGTTCGAGGCGGACATCCGCCCGCACTTGGCCGAGGTGACCGGCGAACAATCGGAGCCGGGAGAACCGCCGAAGATCAAACGCTTCTTCTTCGTGGCTTCCCGCGGGCGCACGTTCCTGGGCGCCGCTTCCGTAGAGCCGGACCGGGTCGCCGAATTGATCCCCGTCTTGAGCGACGCCGCCTTCAAGGAGCCCGGCACCTTCGGGCTGGTCAGCCAGCGATCCTTGTTCGGGCGCGGCATCGGCGGTCAGCGGGCCATCGACCTCAACGTCTCTGGGCCCGATCTCGAGAACATCCTCGGCGTCGCTTTGAGGTCCGTCGGCCTGATCGGCAAGGTCCTTCCCAAGTCGGAAGGCACCCAGATCCGCCCGCAGCCGGGCCTTGAACTGGGCGCCCCCGAAGTCCGCGTTTTTCCGAACCGGGTCAAACTGGCCGACAATGGTGTCACCGCGCGGGAACTGGGCGACACGCTGGACGCCTTCAACGACGGGCTCCGCGTCGCCGAAATCACGGTCGGCTCGTCGCGCATGGACATGATGCTGATGGGCCCGCTCGACGACATCCAGGAAACCCAGGGCATCAATTTCCTGCCGGTGGTGACGCGCTCAGGCAAGATCCTGCCGGCCAGTTCGTTGGCCGATGTCGTCGTCACCGCCGGTCCGACGCAGATCCGCCATATCGAGCGGGAACGCACGGTGACTCTCGAAATCCGGCCGCCCGAGAAGATGCCGCTCGAGGAAGCGTTGGAGATACTTCAGCGTGACGTCATCGACGTGGTTAAGGAAGGCGGTCTACCGACAGGCGTGACCCTGACATTGAGCGGTACCGCCGACAAACTGACCGAGACCTGGGACGCCATGGTTCTTGATCTCCTGTTGGCCATAGCCATCGTTTACTTGGTCATGGCGGTGTTGTTCGAGAGTTTCATCTACCCCTTCATCATCATGCTGTCGGTGCCGCTGGCCACGGCAGGCGGCGTGCTCGGCCTGGCCCTGGTCAACCTCTATATCTTCCAACCGCTCGACATGCTGACCCTGTTGGGTTTCGTCATCCTTATCGGCATCGTCGTCAACAACGCCATTTTGTTAGTCCATCAGACGCTGTTCCACGTGCGCCAGGAGCATATGGAAGTGGCGGAGGCGACCCTGGAAGCGACCAAGAACCGCATCCGGCCGATCTTCATGTCGACCTTGACCAGCGTTTTCGGGATGTTGCCGTTGGTTCTCTTCCCGGGTGCGGGCTCGGAGCTCTACCGTGGTCTCGGATCGGTGGTGCTCGGCGGGCTCGCCCTGTCGGCCGTGTTGACGCTGTTGATCGTGCCGCCGCTTCTGTCCCTGTTCGTCGGCACGATCGAAAGTCGGAAACGCCATACCGGTGCCATGCTCGAAAGCAAGCCGGCGGAATGACCCGTTTATGACCGGGGCGCGCCTTTGGTGACGACGATGGTGAACACCTTGCCGTCGTCGGTGCACGATGTCAGTTGGTCGCCTGTGTTTTCGCACAACACCTCGAAGTCCCGGGGCGCCGCCGGGTCCGTTGCATGAACCGTGAGGACGTCACCCGGCGTCATCTGCTTCAGCGCTTTGTTGGCCTTGAGAACGGGCAACGGGCAACTCAAGCCCTTCAAGTCGAGTTCGGTTTGGTTCACAGGCGGTTCCCCCTCGGGTTGTTCATAGCATAGGTCTTAACGGATTAAATGGCACGGCCGGCAGCCAACAGCACCGCCTTCTCACGAACTGTTGAAAATCAGGACGCGCGTCGGGTCAGACAGTTGAAAACGGATCCGATCGCCCCAATTAAGTTCCGTAACCGGCTCCGAAACCGCAGAGACAGCGAAACCAATGATCTTCCGGCAGCTCTTCGACCACACATCCAGCACCTATACCTATCTGCTGGCCAGCGGCGTCGGACGCGAGGCATTGCTCATCGATCCGGTACTCGAGCAAACCGACCTTTACATCCGCCTTCTCGAAGAACTGGATTTAAAACTGGTCAAAGCCGTGGACACCCATTGCCATGCCGATCACGTAACGGCCCTCGGCGAGTTGCGCGACCGGACCCGCTGTATCACCGTCATGGGCCGCAAGACCGACGTCGATCTCGTTTCCATGCGGGTCGATGAAGGCGACCGGATCGAGATCGAAAACATCGGTCTCGACGTGCTCTATACGCCGGGGCACACGGACGACAGCTATTGTTTTTGTCGGACGGCGCGCTGTTTACGGGCGATACGCTGTTGATCAGAGGAACCGGGCGGACCGACTTCCAGAACGGTGATCCCCGCACAGCTTACGAGTCGATCTTTGGCAAGCTCCTGACATTGCCTGATGAAACCCTCGTCTATCCGGCCCATGACTACAAAGGCGAGACCGTCAGCACCATCGGTGAGGAGAAGGCCTACAATCCCCGCCTGCAGGTGTCGTCGGCCGACCAGTACGCTGAGATCATGAACGGCCTCAACCTGCCGGACCCGAAAATGATGGATGAAGCGGTGCCGGCCAATCTTTCCATCGGATACCATCCGGATGATCCGGAACTGCACGCCCACACCATCGAAGCCATCGAGGCGCTGCGGCGTTTCGAGGAAGATGGCGCCTTGTTCATCGATCTCCGTGAAGCCGGTGAGCGCACGAAGACCGGTGTCATTCCCGGGTCCCTCCACGCGTCATACGGATCGCTGGAGGAGGCCGTGCGGCCGGGTGGCCTGCTTGCTGCCGTGGCCGCACAAAGCCGAACGCCGCCTCTGCTTTATTGCGCCTATGGCGAACGGTCCGCCTTGGCGCTCAAGATTCTGAAGGATGCTGGTATTGGCGCCGCTTCACACCTGGCCGGGGGTGTCGAAGCCTGGAGCAAGGTCGGTGGACCGCTAATCGGGCCGGAGGATTGACAATCTCGGTCTATCTAAGCGACGCGCTGGAACCGATGGATACCGTCAGCGCCGGTTTCCCGTTGCACCCGCCCTTGGCCAATCAAGTGATGAACGTGCGCCAATGATTCACCGATGGCGAAAAACAGCTGATGATCGTCGAGTTTGCGGGTGAATAGCCGGCGCAGGACGCCGACACCGTCGACCAAATCTTCACAAGCGGCCAATGTGTCGACCAAACGTTCCTCGTGGTGATCGGTCAGGTAGTCGATGCGGCCGCTGAGCCCGCGGAATGGCCAATCGTGGCTGGGCAGGACCAGCGTCTCTTCCGGCAAGTCGCGGAACCGGTCCAGGCTCTTGAGATAGAGATCCAAGGGGTTGGCTTCCGGCTCTTGGGGCCAGACCGCGACGTTCGGTGTAATCCGGGGCAAAACCTGGTCTCCGGAGATCAGAACGTTCAAATCCTTACAATAAAGACAAGCGTGTTCCGGCGCATGACCGGTACCGACGATGACCCGCCAATTGTTGTCGCCGATGGTGAAGACCTCATCATCCCACAGGCGCCGCATGGCCGCCGGGATGGGTGAAACGATCCGCCCGTACCGTCCGGCCCGGCCTTCGACCGCCTTGATCATCTCGTCGTCAAACCCGGACGCCCGGTAGAATTTCTCGAAATTCTCCTGCAGCACTTCCGGCGCATCGGCCCGGGTCATGCGGCCGAAGGTCCACTCCGTAAGCGTCATCCACAGCGGCACGTTAAAACGTTCGCAGAGCCAACCGGCAAGACCGACGTGGTCAGGGTGGAAATGGGTGACGATGACCCGTTTCAAAGGTTTTGCGTCCGTAAACCGTGCCGCGGCAATGGCCTGCCACGCTTCCATCACTTCGTCGCGCCAGATGCCGGTGTCGACAATGGTCCATCCGTCGCCGTCTTCGAGCAGCCACAGATTGATGTGGTCGAGCTTAAATGGCAGCGGCATGCGCAACCAATGGACGCCAGGGGCGACTTCCGTTGTGGTTCCGATGTCGGGTGTTCCCGCGAAGGGATAGTCGGGCTCGTACATGGCGCTAGCTATAGATCGCGAAACGGGAAAAGGAAACACCGGACGGGCGGGAATTTCCCACGGGATGCCAAGGCCGTACGACCAGACCGTGCATAGGAGACCCGTTCCAAACGGGAAATATTATGTTTCTGTAATATTTCTAAATAACAATAATCAGTTGTGATAGCGCGGCAAAACGAAATCTTTCGTCGGACTAAATCACTCGGCTTTTCGGTCGCCAATCCACGAAAAACGGCAGAATTCCGCTATTTCCCTCGAAAGTTGATCGCTGCGGAGGCCGCGTAATCTTGCGTAAACGATTGAAACACAGGGAAACGCACGAGACGCGGAATTATCCGTAACATTTTCCTGGGTACTAAAGAACTAGGTAATTCTGCAATCAAGATCTCAGGAGTGAGAGGTAGGAAATGTTGAAATTTGCGAAAGCCGCCGTTGCCACGTTGGTGCTGGTATTGTTTGTCTCACCGGTCTACGCCGCAGAAAGCGCACCGATGGAAGTCGAAGGCGCGCAACGGATCACAGCTGCCGAAGCCAAGGCCCTGTTCGATAAGGGCGTCATCTTCGTCGATGTTCGCGGCGACGCGGACTATAACGCCGGCCGTATTCCCGAGGCCGAACACCTGCACGTGGATAGCAAGCTGACCGACGCCTCCCTCGGTGCGCTGGTCAAGAAGGGTGGCCCTGTCGTTTTCTATTGCAACGGCACCAAGTGTGGCCTTTCGCCGAAAGCCTGCGCCAAGGCAGTGGCCTGGGGTTATACGAACGTCAAGTATTTCCGCGGCGGTTTCCCGGAGTGGAAAGCGGCCGGATATCCCGTCGAATAGAAATCGGGGTGTATCGAACTCGGGTGGTGGCCGCGACAACAAGACAGGGCCGCCACCCTTTTATCTTTTCTTGGGGAGAACCGGGACATGTTGCTGAGAACCCGCATTAACATCGGCGCCGTTGCCGCCATGGTATTGGTCGGTGTTGCGATTGGAGTGGTCGGGCGCATATCGTTGTCGAACGCCGAACAACGGGCCACCGACACGGCCGTCACCCTGCAGCGGGCCTTATTCCAGAAAAGCGTCGCCACCATCGTCGAGGGGTTTGCCTCGCAGTATTCCGCCCTGACCCGCAACCGCGACTTGCGGAAGATGATGAAATCGGGGGAAACCGGCGGTGTTCAGGAATTGGTCAAGGGAACCTACAACCGTTTGAGTGTCGGCGGTGCCATTGATTTTCTGACGATTACCAACAAGGAAGGCGAACTCGTCGCCGTACACCCAAAAGGCCCGTCGGGGAAATCCAAACAAGCCAACATCTCGAAAGCCCTTGAAACACAAAAACTCGTTCACGGGTTGATCAAGGACGATCGGGGTAATGTCGTTGTATCGGCGGCGATGCCATTGATGTCGCGCGGCAAATTGCTTGGCACCGGCGTTTTCTCGAAAGATCTCAGTGAACTCGCCAACAGTTTCAAGACAAACGCCGACATGGAAGTCTTCTTCATTGACGCCAGCGGCAAGACCGCCACTTCGACGGCGCCGGACATCTGGAGCCCGATTTCGGCCGAACTGCCGGACCAGGATGCGCCCTTCCGCTCCGTCGTATTGTTCGGCGAGGTCGCTTATGAAGTGATCTCCCAGCCCATTACCGGACTGACCGGCGAAACGCTCGGCCGGCTGGTTACGGCAAAGGTCTTCACCGATGCATACAACACCCAAAAAAAACCATCGATTTTACGTCCTACGGCGGGCTGCTTATTGCCCTGATCGGTTTGATCTTCGGCATGTACGCCTACCTGCGAAACAACTTCCGCCCGCTTCGCCTGCTCGTCGAAGTGCTCGATGCGTTGATGAAGGGCGATCTCAAGGTCGCCGTACCGGAGAGCAAACACCAGGACGAGATCGGCGCCATTACCAGCGCCGTGCAGGTCTTCAAGGAAAACATGGTTGAGATGGACGCTCTGGCGCAGTGGGAGAAGGAAGAACAGGTGCTTCGCGAACGCATTGCCGAGCGTCGCGACGAGTTGACGAAGGAGTTTGAGGGTTCCGTGTCCGACGTGCTGGGGACAGTGACCAAGTCCGTCGACGGGCTTCATGAATCGTCGACCGATTTGTCGGCCATGGCCGAAGACGCCAAAAAACGCACATCCGTGGTCGCCGGTGCCTCACAATCGACGACGACCAACGTGCAAACCGTGGCCGCCGCCGCCGAAGAATTGTCAGCGGCGATCACCGAAATCAGCAGCCAAATGACCCATACCAACGAAGTGTCGCTGCGCGCCCAGCAGGAGGCGGACACGACGAATAAGACGATCCAGAATCTCGCCATTGTCGCCGAGAAGATCGGCAGCGTCATTGCGCTCATCAACGACATTGCCGAGCAAACCAACCTGCTGGCGCTGAACGCAACGATCGAAGCCGCCCGCGCCGGCGATGCCGGCAAAGGTTTTGCCGTGGTTGCCTCCGAGGTCAAGAACCTGGCCAACCAGACGACGAAGGCGACCGAGGAGATTTCCGCACAGGTCGCCGGCGTTCAGGAAGCGACCACCGGTGCGGTCCAGTCGATCGAGAAGATCACGGCGACGATCACCGAGATCAATAACACCACGTCCGGCGTCGCTGCCGCCGTCGAAGAACAGGGTGCCGCGACCCGCGAGATCGCCAGGAACATTGAGGAAGCGGCCCAGTCGACGGACCAGATATCGTCCAATCTCGGCGAAGTCAGCGATGTTGCGAACCGTACAGAAACGTTGGCCACCGGAGTCCTCGACAACTCGGGGCAAGTGGCCCAACAATCCGAGATCCTGCAAAAGACGATTCGCGACTTCCTCGACGGTGTCGCCCAGGCACAGAATATGTCCTCGGGTGACGAAGACGAACAACCGTTGGAAGACGAAGAGTACATCCACGCGGAAGCCGCTGAATAAGCATTGGGCAAAGATCAAACTGCAAGCCGGGCGTGGTCCTTCCGCGACCCGGCTTTTCTTCGAACCATTTTTGGCGAACGTTCGCCCGGTCAATAAGCCACGCGTGTCAGGGCACGGACGATCTCCGTTTGATCCTCGTCGAACTCGATACCGACGTAGTCGTCGTCACGCCAGATGATCTGACCGCGGATCTCCCCGAAATTGGCGATATTGATGCGGACATTCTTGAACAGGTCATGACTCAATTTCAGTTTCACACCGCCGCTGGAAAGATCGAACGTCGTGCCCTCGATGGTACCGCTTTCCAACTGTAGAACGGCGGGTGCCTTTACCATGACCCGCTGTTCCGCCCGCTTCTCGACAAAGGACTCCGTATCGCCGCTGACCGGATCATAGACCGGGCTACATGGGTTGGCATCCGCCGAGGCAGCCTTTTGCGGGACACCCGTGTTCGGTTCCGCGTCATTGGCTTGATCTGTCGACGGTTTCGCCGATGCGGGCGGCCTTATCGGCTCCGCCTGTCTCGTCTTTTCGGCACCGAAATCGGTCAACGTCGTTGTGAAGGGCTTCGGGTTTGTATCGTTCACGTTTCACCTCTCCATTGTGATGCGTCCATTATAACCTGTTTCGACGCCCTAAGGGTGTGATGATCCTCACGGGTGCACGTGAGACGAATAAGGTCAATGGATGGCCGCAATTGCCAAACCAATTGCGACGGTGGGGCGCCGGTCGGCCGGCTGATTCCGGCTATTCCCAGATTCCGCGCCGGGCCTGCTTGGCTGCGGCCTCCTCGAGTTCGTAACGCCGGGTCTTGTCGTGCGGCGCTTTCGCCATGCCAATGGTGACCATCTCCAGAGACAGGTCGCGGCGACCGGACAGGCATGTCACGGCGGGGATGCCGTCGTCGAATTCGCCATCGATATGATAGCAGGTGATGCTATGAAGCCGGATCAGCTGTCTGAGCGATTTCTTGGCCATTGCGCCACAAGGCCAGGTCGTGCCATCGATCCGTTTGCAGGCGTCCGCCAACTTCGGTGCCAGGCTACCGTATAGACGGACATCGATCCCGCCCCAACACTCGCCCTTTTTGGTCTTGCCGCCGATTTGAAGGGTGTTGCCATCAATGACGCAGGCTGGACCGCTGATGACCGCGTCGGCGGCAACCGGAACGGCCCAATGGCCGACAAACAACAGGAACACGGCAACCAAGGAGATTCTTTTCATGCTCACAACCGCCCCTTTGATCCGGACCAACACCGTCGACGGCAACTCGGTTCCGTCGGTTCCAGGTTAGCGGCTCCGCAGGCTTTCGCCCCTATGCAATCTGCACCCAGTCGATTACCGAGGCGTATCCGATCCGTCAGTCCGCGGCCTCGACGATGATCTCTTCCTCTTCCCGCGTGATCGCGGTAACCGCCTTGCTTATTCGCCGGGCGAAGTAATAGATGCGACGGTACTTTTCGATGATCTCGATCTCGCGGGCATAGGTATTCATGCGATTGGGATCGTCTGTCACCAGCCTTTCGGCGCAATGGGCGGCCGCGTCGTCGGCGATTTTGTTGACCTCCGTCCGCATCGACAATACGGCGACAGCGGCCTCGTAGTCGTGCGCCGTCAACGCCTGGTTCGCCATTTCGACGGACCGGCTGACGGCGCGATGAAGACCGCTGATGACCTTTTGGGTCGCATCGCTGATCACCACTTTCTCGTTTATGCAATTGAGCCCGATGGCGACCATATCGGTCTCGATAATATCGCCGATATTCTCCAAACTCGACGCCGCTTCGATGATCTCCGTGAACTGCTCACCCTGGGTTTCGCTCAACCCCTCGAGTCGCACTTTTCTGAGGTACGGGATTACATGCGAGTAGAGGTTGTCAACATCGGCATCCATTTCCGCTACGTCGCGCAAACCGGCGGAATCGCCATTGAAGATCGCCGGCAGGATCGCCGCCATCATGTCACTGACTGAATCGGCCATGCGTCCCACTTCCATGCGGGCCCGGCCCAGTGCCAGGGACGGTGTTTTTAACAAACCGTCATCCAGGTACCGCGGTTGTTTGACGGTGATCTCCAATTCCTCGGCGGATATCGGCCGGTCGGGAATGACCCACTCGGCGAACCGCGCAATGATAGCCGCGAAGGGCAGGAACACGATCGTCGCGCCGACATTGAACATGGTATGGGCGTTGGCAACTTGGCGCGGCACGTCGGCGGCCAGCGCATCCATTCCCGTCAATCCGGGCGTAACCGGCGAGATCCAACGCGCCAGATCGGCGAAGGGTTCGATGAACCAGACGACCAGGAGGACGCCCGCTATATTGAATGTGACGTGAGCGACCGCGACGCGCACCGCCTCGCGTGGCTTTCCGATCGCGGCGAGGCCGGCGGTGACGCAAGTCCCGATGTTGGCGCCGAACGCGAGCGCAATACCGGCCTCCAAGGTGATCAGTCCCTGGGTCGCCAGCGCGATGATGACGCCGGTCGTCGCCGACGACGACTGGACGAGGGCCGTGAAGATTAATGCGATCAGGATGCCCACCGCCGGGTTGGAGACGTTCTGCATCAATTCGATGAACGGCTCATAGGTGCGGAGCGGCTTCATGCCGGCGCTCATGACGGCGAGCCCGAAGAAGATCAGCCCGAGCCCCATGATCAGCGCCCCATAGGTCCGGATCTTCTCTTTCTTGCCGGCGAACTCCATGACGAACCCGACGGCGACCAGAAGCAGCGCCCATTTGGTGACCTTGAAGGCGATGATCTGGGCGGTGATGGTGGTACCGATGTTGGCGCCGAAAATCACGCCAATGGCTTGGGTCAGGGACATCAGGTCGGCGGCAACGAAACTGACCAGCATGACCGTCGTGACCGAGGAGGACTGAATCACCGCGGTCACGCCGGCGCCGATCAACACCCCCATGAATCTGTTGGTGGTCAACCGACCGAGGATGTCGCGCATGCGGTCACCGGCGACCATCTTCAGGGCTTCCGCCATCTTGTCCATGCCATAAAGGAAGATGGCCAGCCCACCAGCCAGTTGTATGGCCATGGCCAACCAGTCCAACCCCTTGCCGGCGCTGGATGCGGCGAAGGCCGGGGTCCCGAGGATCAAGGCGCCGACGGCAATTCCGATTGCCACGGCTCTGATCCCGCGTGGCGAGAACCAATCAGGCAAGGGGTGCGATAACTTCGTCCGTTTCATACGCCTCTCCTGCGATAAACCAACATCCAGTCCCGATGCCTTCGGATCGGCACCCGGACCAGGAATGTCATTTCTTGCTTTTTTTCTCGTCTTCCGGTGATTTGACGACGGTAACCGGAACCGGTGATTGCCTCACAACCTGTTCGACGACGGATCCGATTATCCGCTCCGCCAGAGTCTTTCGGTACCGGCACCCCAGCACCAACAGACTGGCTTCCAGTTTGTCTGCTGCGGTCAAGATACGTTCGACGGGCAGCCCCTTGGCGAGGGCGGAATTCACCTTGGAAATCCCCGGGACCTTGGGATTGTTCTTACGGACGCGCTTGAGAAACGCATCCATCATCTTCGCGGCCACGTCCTTGAGTGGCGTCAGCTGGTTCTTCTTGTCGCGCCTGTAGAACCCCGGTTGGTCAACGGGTTCGTGAACGGCGTGAAAGGCGATCACCGGCAGCTTCATCCGTTTGGCGAAGCGGCACGCCCAGACCAGGGCTGCTTCCGATTGCGGTGAGAAATCGATGGCGACGACGACAGCCTGTTTGCCGCTGAATTCCTTGGCCTCCGCTTTCAGGGGCATCTTGGCGCCTCCGATCTACTTCATCGCGGCCAGGGCTTTTTGCCCTTTGGCGATTTGAGCTTTCCGGTATTTGAGTTGGCGTTCCAGCTTCTTGCGCTCTTTTCCGGTGGCGCCGTCGGACAATTTCTTTTCGACGTCCTGCTTTTTAACCTCGATCCGAGCCAACTTTCGCTTCACCGATGCGGCAACCTTTTTGAGTTTCGCTTTCTTTCCAACGTCGATTGCCTTCTTCAACTGCTCAATACGGTCAACGAGTGCCATGCTGATTACCCCGCGCCAACGGATTTCGCCCAATTGTCCATTTTCAGACATCCACCTTAGGCGCCCGATGTTAAGCGAACGCAAGGCGTTTGTTAAATTTCCATAAATAATTGTCACATTTTTGACCCGATCGCCCCAAATGCACAATGCAATTGCATTCCGTGACCGACCGTGACGATTCGCCGTGGAATAGAATCTGGCTGTTGCCGGTTGTTATTTCGTCTCCCCCTAGTCCGTCGCCGGCGGCTCGGCGCAGATTTGGTCGTAGGCGTAGCGTTCGTCGATGAGGCCGTTGTATTGGAAGATGTCGAGGGTCGCCTGGTAAGCGCTCTCGGTGATCTCCACGTGCGGTGTCCAGCATCCGAGCTGCTGGTAGGTGGCGATGCAATCGGCGAGCACGGCCTCGTCGATGTCCGGGAAGTAGGGCTTCTCGGCCCTGGCGATCTCCGCGGCCGGCGTTTCGTTCATATAGGCTCGCGTTTTCTCATAGGCCCGGGTGAAGGCTTTCGCCATATCGGTCTCTAGCCATTCGCGGGTTGCTGCCAGGCTCGAGAAGCCGCAAGCGCCGATCTGTTTGCCGACCTGCGCCACGACGTGACCGACGCCGTCCGCTTGCAGTTGCTGCGGGAACAGGCCTTGCTGCTGCACATAGGCGCCTTGCCCGTCGCGGAAGGCCTGGTCGATGGCCGCCGCGCCGCCGGGGTTGATGGCGTTGATCTTGTCGTAGTCGATACCAGCCTTGTGGCAGGCGAATTTGAACATGGCCAGAGGCTGGCCGCCGCCGAAGAGAACGGCGTCCGAGCCCTCGAGTTTGCTCCAGGTGAAATCCGGGTCGGGATCACGGGCGGTCAGAAAGAAACCGTCCATCTCGTTGATCTGGGCGAAATGGACAACGCTCGGCACCTCGCCCTTTTTCAGTGGTCCAAAGCCCTGACTGAGAGCCGACTGAACCACGTGGGCCGAACCGTCCTCGAGGGCGGCGATGGCCGAAACGCCGGGCGGCGACACGGACCATTCCGGCTCCAAACCTTCCTCTTCGAGAAAGCCGCCGGACATGGTCGAGATGAGCGGCGAATAGAACGCCGAGAATAGAGTGAACTGAATGTTGATTTTTGCCATCGCCTCACCTGCCGTTTGGGCCGGACCGCCGGTCGTGATTTCTCGTCTCGCGTGTCGCTCACGCGAGACATCGAGGGTTCCACAATATTTCGCCAGCCTTTGGTATAGGCACGCAACGACTTTCTATCGTTCCTCAGGAATAAGACCGTTGAGCAAGCCTCCGGCTCGACCTCATCTCCCTATCCAGCCCGTCACCCGCCGGTCAGTTGCAGGGCATGCAGTGCCACACCAACCGCCGCGGAACCGGCCAGCAGCCGCACCATGCCGACCTCAAATCGGAACACCGCGATCAAGGCAGCGGCGCCAAGAGCGAGGGAAACAGGATCGACCGAGTCCATATGGGGGATGGTGACCTGGAGTCCCCATCCCTCGAACACGGTGACCTCCCCGAACACAACATGGAGACCGAACCAAAGGGCGAGGTTGAGGACGACGCCGACGACGGCGGCCGTGATCGCCCCCAGTGCTGCCGACAGAGCGAGATTGTCGCGCAGCCGCTCGACGTAGGGTGCCAACAGGAAGATCCACAGGAAACAGGGCGTAAACGTCACCCAGGTGGTCAGAACACCGCCGAAAACGCCGGCCGCAAGCGGCGACAATGTTCCCGGATCGCGAAAGGCGCCCATGAAACCGACGAACTGGGTGACCATGATCAGTGGCCCCGGTGTCGTCTCCGCCATGCCGAGGCCGTCGATCATTTCACCCGCTTGGAGCCATCCGTAGGTATCGACCCCCGCTTGTGCCACATAGGTGAGCACGGCGTAGGCGCCACCGAAGGTGACGACCGCCATCTTGGTGAAGAAGACGGCGATGTCGGTGAACACATTGCCCGGCCCGAGCCACCACAGAAGCATTGCCGTCGGACCCAGCCAAAGGAGCGCCAATAGGCCGCAAAGCGCAAATGAGCCGGACCGCCCCGGTTCGTCATCGGTCTGCGATCCGGCACCGAGAAGCGAGCCCCCATCTTCCGACGCGTTTCCCTCTCTACTGCCGTGCCCACCACCCTGAAATGCCGTCGAGCCGACCCGGCCGCCGACCCAGCCGATGACGGCGGCGGTGAGAATGATCGCCGGAAACGGTGCCCCGAAGAAAAAGATGGCGATGAAGGCCGCGGCCGCGAGGCCGACCATGATGCCGTTCCGCAGGGCCCTTTTCCCAATGCGCGCGACGGCATGAAGGACGATCGCCAACACCGCCGCCTTGAGGCCGAAAAACGCGGCGGCGACGATGCCGACGTTGCCGTAGAAGGCATAAATCCAACTGAGCGCGAGAATGGCGATGGCGCCGGGCAATACGAACAGGAGGCCGGCAACGATGTCCCCGACCCACCGGTGCATCAACCAGCCGACGTAGACGGTCAATTGCTGGGCCTCAGGACCCGGCAACAACATGCAAAAGTTCAAAGCATGCAGAAACCGGCCTTCGTCGAGCCAACGTTTCTCTTCAACCAGAATTCGGTGCATCACCGCGATCTGGCCGGCCGGTCCACCGAAACTGAGAAGCGCGATGCGCCACCAGACAGCCAGCGCCTCGCCAAAACCCGGCCAGGGGCGGCCGTCGGCAATGCATCCGTCTGGTTCTCGTCGGTCCATCTCACTCATCTCACGCGACCTCCCGACGGACCGGTCGGTCGTCGGCTTCACCGGCAGCACCGCGAGCCCATCGGTAGAGCGCGTCGTAGACCGCCATACCCCGTTCGACCCGTTCAAGATCATCGGGCGTGGACGCGGACAGACCGAGCTGGACGGCGAGAAGCCCGGCCGCCTCGGGCGCGAGATCGGGTCTCGCCCAGTCGGCACCGCGGACGATGTCGGAAAGCCGTGACATCGGTTCGGTTTCCAGACCGAACTCGGCGATCGTGTCATCGAAAGCAGAGCGGTCGCCACGACGGCTGCTGAACCCGTCCTCGACAACGAACGGTGTCACCCCTGGATAGCGTTCGGCCACCAGATGAACCTGCGACGGTTCGACGAACAGGAATACGGCCGCTCGATCAACGAAGCGGCGGATCAACCACGTACACGCGAGGTCGTCGATCCCCGGCCGTTCCCTCATCACCCAAACCGTGGTCCCGTTCCTTTCCCGCGAAGGCAGTTTGGCCGTGGGAACCAACGGCAAGCCGGCGGCGCGCCAGGCTTGGAAGCCGCCCGTCAGGAACGACGCCTTGCCACCACCGTGGCGCAACCAGGCGGCAGCCGCCTGACTGATCTTGAGTCCACCGTGGCAGTAGACCACCAGTGTTTGACCGGAATAACGATCGGCCCAGTCGGCCGCCTCGAGACCGGGCCGGCGGACGGCACCGGGAATGAGACGGGAGTCGTCATTGAAATCGTCGTCCGTGCGGGCATCGACGATCACCGGGTAATCAGCCGTGCCGACGAGGGTCCAAAGGGTTTCACAGGATCGGGAAGTTGAGGTCGTCATGCGGGCGCTCCTTCTATACTAGCTATGCAATAGCTACGGAACGCGATGCTTGGGCACGACGCCTGACGGGGAGATCGCAGGTCCCCTTGGCCGTTTAATGGCACGCCACGCCGACTGCTGTCAATGGTGGGCCTAAGGGGAGACCGCCGGACCGCGTCGCATTTCCCAACCTGTGCCGGACGTTCTCGACCCCTAGGCCAAACGCGCCTTCACCAATAGCTCGTTGAAATCTTGTAGCGCCCGTTCGGCGGCCTCGGCGTCGTGAATGTCTTCCACGAAACGGGTGTCGAAGCGCGGTTCGCGGAGCAACCGCACGACCCGCTGACGGGCCATGTTCAAGGCCTTTCCTTCGGGCAGGACACCGGCACCGCAGAACCTCGCCAAACGGATGGCCCGTTCGCGGATCGAGTCATCCGGTCGGTCGAGTTTTTCAATGATGTTCTCCTCGATCAAATAGCGCTCGAGGACACCGTCGATGTGTTCGCAGACGATTTGCGCGTCGGCGTCCGATGACGGCGCCCAGAAGGCTTCTGCATCGACATCCAATGCCTTGGTCAGTTTTTCACCATCGTTAATGGAGCGCCTGTACAACTGCCCGATAACCCGGGCACTGAACACCGTGTCGAGCTGATCGATGATATCGCCGTCGCCTTCACCTTCCGCGTGCTCTTCCGTCAACTTGGCAAGGTGGATCGGGCCCCTGGGACGAAGCGCGAGTCGCGTGCCTTTAGGTTCCGGATCGGCAGGAACATGCCGGCGGCCATTGGGGACCATCACCCGTCGGCTTGCCGGCAATGAACCGTCGGACAGCAAGCCGTTAAGCGTGTCGATGGTATCGATGGCGGCACCGCCCGCGACTTCGTATCGCCCGTCCGCCAGGTCGAACAGCCCGGAGATGGCATCACCAAGTGATCGGTTCCCATTGGTCAGCGCGTCCAGGAAGCCGCCGCCGAGCACGTCGGCAACCACCGTATCGATGAGCAGCAAGGCGTCCTCTTCGGTTTCGTCCGCTGCCAGCCGGCACAGCAGGTCGAGCTTTTCCAGCCAGCTTTCCCGGCTGCCCAGGCTTTTCGACAATACCACCATCGCCAGGTATTCGGGCCTGTCGTAATCGACGCCGGAAACGGCCGCCAGTGTCTCGGAGAACAGTCGCCCAAGTTTGGGCAGGCGTAGTTCCTCGGCCCGTTTGGCGCGGGTGACGATCCGTGTGGCGAGATCGAAGAGTTCGTCCTGCCGGTCTTCACGAGGTCGGAACGTGCCGTCGGTTTGAAGCTTAGCAATGTGGCCGAGCGCCGATGACAGAAGGTTTTTGCGGTTACCCAGACGCTGCAAGTGCTTGAACCCGTGGAGAAGTTCGGTCGGCGTCAGCAAGGCGGTTTCCAAATAGGTCCTGAGCACCCGATTGATGATCATTCGGCTTTGCAGGGTAAAGACGTCGTCGGCCGTTTCACAAAAAACCGGGATCTTGTCGATAACATCGATGCGGATCGGCTGCATGGTCTTCGCGGCCTGCCGTTTGTGGAAGACGATCTCCCCGTTTACGGAACCGTCACGATGGATCCGGTTACCGATGATGCGGGCCCCGCCGCAGCTGTTTTCGCCGAGGACTTTCTCGGCGAACTGCCGTGCATCGTGCTCGCTGTCGTGAACGGCTTCCGTCTGCCATTGGCCGTTGCGCAAGGTCTGGACCTCGAAATTCCTGTGGATTGGGTGCATGCCATCGGTTCCGTCAATTTTTCGCGCCGGGACTAGACAGAAGGGCCCGGCCAATCAGCCTCGGAAATCGGTCGTTGGGCGAGGACAGGGACTTTCATCACGAGCCCTGTTTTTCGCGTTACGCCCAGCCGATGTTTTTTTTGTTGAATCGTGTTTTCTGGAGCTTCGTGTAGGCGCCGGTGACACTCACCATTTGATCCTTGAGCGACATGGTGCGCCGATACAATTCGCCGACGACCCTTTCGCGGAAAACGTCGTCGAGTTGATCCACGATATCTTCGAGATGACCATCGATCTGCCTTGTTTGAAACGACGAGGAATACCGCGCCTCCCGGCGGGCGGCCGACGCCGATCTTTCGTGGCTATCGTCGCTGACATTGGACCTTGTATCGGCTCCATCCACTTCCGCGATGCGATCGCCTCGAGACGCAATGGCGTCGGCGACCTGTGCTCCGGAAATAATACCGCCGATGACCAGGAGCCGGGCCAGAACCCGCTGGTATTCTTCCTTTTCCTTGGCCGGGTCGGCGCGAAACAGCGGAGACGATGAACGCAGTTGGCTGAGAGCCCGTGAAATCAACACATGCCGGCTTGCCGGGAGCTTTTCGTCAGCCATTAGCTTGTTCAGCGCCGAGACCGTTTCCTTGGCGCAACTCTCCTCGACATCGAAGGTGCCATCGGCAAGGTCCAGCATGCTAATGATGGCATCACCCAAGGACCGTTTCCAACCAATCAGTTCCTGAATGACATTGGCGCCGAGTACATCAGCAATGACCGTGTCCAACAGCAGGACCGCCTTGGCATCCGTTTCGTTGGCCGCGAGCTCACAGAGCCGGTCTAGCTTCCCGATCCAATTGCGGATGCCGGCCAATTCCCGGGACAGAACGACTATCGCCAGGTACTCGGGATCGTCGTGGCCGACCGCCGATACGGCTGCGAGCGTTTCGGAAAATCTCTTGGAAAGCCTGGGCAGGCGCGCCGGGTCGGCCCGCCGGGCCCGCAAGACGATCCGATCGACAAAGCTGTAGAGTTCTTCCTCCCTTTCTTTCGGTGCCTGTTCGCGACCCTTCGTTTGCAGCCGCGCCAGTTGGCTCACGGCGGCGGGAAGAAGTGCCCCCCGGTCGTCGAGGCGTTGCAGTTCACGATGGTCGTGAAGCAATTCGGTCGGCGTCAGTACAGATTTTTCGAGGTAATCTCGCGGGATTCGGTTGATCGCCATCCGGCTTTCGAGACCGAAAAAATCTTCCTCCGTCTCGCAGATGGCGGGCACGGCATTGGCCGTGTTGATTGGGGCTTGATATCCGTCCCGCAGGCTGCGGTTTTCATCGAAAAGGAATTCGCCGAATTGCCGGGCGTCCGCCAGACCATTGTCTACGACGGAACGCGGGCTGCTGTTCTTGCCGCTCACGTTGCTGTTCTGCATGTCCTTGCCTCCGAATGGTGGTGGCCTTCGTTGCGGCCGCAGGGCAATTTTCGAGGGGTGTCGAGCCTGAGCTCACCATGTCTAGTGGCATCGCCCTTTGACCTCACCACCGAACGAACAAGAGAAAAGCATTCCCTCGCTTCGCCGTCAGCTTTAAACGGAAAAAGAACGTTAATAGAACATTCAGCGTACACATGCTGAATCGATGGCAATATCACGATTGACGGTTGATTTGCCTTAGGCGAGTCGTGCCTTGACCAGGAGCTTATGGAAGTCGCGAAGGGCCTTTTCGGCTTTGGTGGCGCCGTCGATGCCCTGAACGAAATGGACATCGAACTTGGGTTGGCGCAGCAACTGAACGACGCGCTTGCGCGCCAGATTAAGTGCCTTGCCCTCCGGCAGGACGCCGGCTCCGCAAAACTTGACGAGGCGGACGGCGCGATCGCGGATATGATCTTCCGGCTTGTCGAGCTTGTTGATGATATCCTCGTCGACCAGGTACCGTTCCAGGACGTTGTCGATGTGGTCGGCGACACGTTGTTTGACCGGATCGGGCAATGCCGAAGACACGGTCGCCGTATAGGCCCCGGTCGCTGCCACCATCCGGTCCTTGGGTGAGAGCGAGCGTCGGCACAACTCACCGATGACACGCGCGCTGAAGACGACGTCGAGTTGTTTGACGATGTCCTCCTGATGGCCGTCGGCAAATCCCGTATTGCTCAATTCGGCGAGATACATGACCCCGCGCGTACGATCCGGCAAGCACTTTAGGGTGGCCGTGATGGCGGCGCGACGGCCGGTTGCACCACCCTGCTCGACGAAGCGGGTTCCGCGCATGGTCAGGGCCTCGGCGGCCTTGGCGCCTGATATGATCCCGCCCGGCATCAATAGACGAGCCAGGACACGCTGGTACTCCTCCATCTCCTTGGCCGGGTCGGCCCGGTAAAGCGGTGCCGACGATTTGAGCTGAGCAATCGCGCGGTCGATGATGACATGACGGCTGGCGGGCAAGACGCCAGTCTCAAGCATCGGTAACATCAGATCTACGGCCTCCCTGGCATCGCTCTCCTCGGCATCGAACGTGCCATCGGCGAGGTCGAGCATGCTGATGATGGCGCTGCCCAGCGAGCGTTTCCAACCGAGAAGCTCTTGAATCACATTGGCGCCGAGAACGTCGGCGATCACCGTGTCGAGAAGCAATACCGCTTTCGGGTCGGTCTCATCGGTGGCCATTTTACACAAGCGGTCGAGTTTGCCAACCCAGGAACGGATGCCGCACAACTCGCGCGACAAAACGACCATGGCCAGGTATTCCGGCGTGTCTTCACCGATGCCGGAAACGGCGGCCAGGGTCTCCGAGAACTTTCCGTTGAACTTCGGCAGCGGCAGGGTATCGGCCCTCCGCGCCCGCAGCGTGATCTGCTCGGTAATGGCGTAAATCTCTTCTTGGCGGTCCTTGGTCGGCTGGTCAGTATCCTGGGTCTGAAGCTTGGCGATGTGATTGACGGCGGTCGGAACCAATGACCCGCGATCGTCGAGCCTCTTAAGATCGTTCACGCCATGCAGCAATTCGGTCGGTGTGAGAAACACGAACTCGAGGTACGACCGCAGAATCCGGTTCAGGATCATCCGGCTTTCGAGGCTGAAGAAATCCCGTGGTGTTTTGCAAACGACCGGAGCCGACTCGATGGGTACGATCTGGATCGGCTTTTCGTCGTCTACGTCCTGGGTTTTCTCGAAGACGACTTCTTCCTTGCTCGATCCGTCGCGAAACGAGCTGTTGCCAACGATCCGGGCGCCGGCGCATTTCCGATCACCGAGAAGCGTATTGACCAGCTGACGGGCCTGCATTTCGCTGTCGCGCACGGAATCCGTGACCCAGCGGCCATCGCGCAGGACTTGTATTTCGAAATTTTCGTGGGCCGACACGACTCGGACCGTTCCCCGTGATTCTATGCCTCTACGCGACAAAAAGACCGTTTTTCAGCGGCCATGTCAGCCGTAATCCCCGTTAAGACATAACATGAACGTCGGCTGTACGCACGCCCTCTTGCATTCTATTGTGATCAGGCACGGTGCCTGTTCGCGCCCCTGCGTCCGGGACCGTAATCGTCAGAAAGTCCGAGACCGTCCAAGGGTCGTTAGGGTCATGGAACTGTTCTTCGTCCTGCTCGTCTTGTTGGTCGCCACCCGGGCCTTCGGCGAGGTCGCCGAACGTCTTGGTCAACCGGCGCTCGTCGGTGAACTGGTCTCGGGCGTCGTTCTCGGCGCCATCGTCGCGGCCAATGGCGATTTCTCACCGGCCCTCTCGGACCTGACGGAGGACCGCGTATTCGCCGCCATAACCGACCTCGGCGTTTTTTTCCTGATGCTGTTCGCCGGGATCGAAATGCAACCCAGCAAGATCCTGCAGTATTCCAAGGCCTCCTTGGTAGTCGCCGTCGGCGGAATGGTATTGCCGTTGGCGCTTGGCATCATGCTCGGCCTCGCTTTTCTCCCCGACTCCGACTTCCTGACCGCCCAGGTCCTTTTCGTCGGCACGGCACTTGCGATCACGGCGGTTCCGGCAACGGTGAAGATCCTCATCGACCTCGGTCGCCTGAATACGCCGGCCGGCCAGATCATCGTATCGGCCGCCGTTTTCGACGATGTTATCAGCCTGCTTCTGCTGGCCTGGCTGACGGCCCTGATCGGGGTCGGCGAAGCGCCGAGCCTCATTCAATTCGGCCTGCTCGGAATCAAGATCATCGCCTTTTTCGCGATCACCGTGGTTGTCGGCTTTTACGTATTCCCGTGGGGTGGAAAACTCCTCAAGCATCTAAAGGAAAAGGAGCTCGAGTTCAGCGCCATGCTGGTCGCCGCCCTGGCGTTTGCCGTTCTCGCCGAAGCGCTTGACCTTCATTTCATCGTGGGCGCCTTCGTTGCCGGCGTCTTTTTCGGCCGCACCACCATCGACCGAAAAACCTATGACAACGTCCGCAGCAAGATATCGGGAATGACCTTCGGCTTCCTGGCACCGATATTTTTCGCCTCCATCGGCCTCCACCTCAATGTCGATGCATTCGTCGAAGTCCCGTTTTTTCTCGTTGTGTTGGTCGTCGCCGCATTCGCCGGAAAGTTCCTGGGATCCGGCTTGGCTGCATACGTCTATGGCCTGCCTCGGACCGACGCTACGGCCGTCGGGATCGGTATGAGTGCGCGCGGCGCCGTCGAACTGGTCATCGCCAACATCGCCTTGCAGGCCGGTGTGTTCTCGCCGCCGGATGTCTCGTCCCCGGTCCTCGACAACCTGTTCTCGGCAGTCGTCATCATGGCGATCATTACGACGGTGGTGACACCGATTTTGCTTAAACGTGTCTATTCAGCGTGAGGGGCACTTGCCGGCGATTGCCGGTGCTCCGAGATCCGCCAAGCCGGAAATTCCATGACGAACTTCGATCCCGATCCCACCTGGCTCTCGACCTGGATCGTGGCGTCCATCTTCCGAATCAACTCGCCGACGATCGCCAGACCGAGTCCTTTTCCTTCGCGCAATTTCACGGCCGTGTCGGCGTCAAGGCGTTTATAGGGCTCAAAAATGATACCGATCTCACCGGGCGCCATGCCTATTCCGGTGTCACTTATGGTGACCTGAATTCCGCCGGAACTATTCACCGTCGCGGACACCCGCACCAAACCACGCGTGCGGTTATACTTGACGGCGTTGTTGAGCAGGTTGGTGAAGACACGCCAAAGCTCTTCCTCATTGGCCCACAGGCAATATCGGTCGTCGACAGTGAGATCGATTTCGACTTTCGACGGCACCGCCAGTGGGGCGAGTTCTTCACAAATCTCCCCCAGCAACTTGCTTAGCGAAACGACAACTGTCGGATCTTTCCGTTTATCCCCTGATTTTCCGGAAGCGATGAAGAACTCGTCTATCTCGTCCATCAGGCGGCGCCCCGCTTTTTCGACGGTTTTGAAGTATCCCTTCATTGCATCCAGGCTGTTTTCGGACCGTTGCAGGCCAATTCCCATTTCCGAGTAACCAATGATGGCGGTCAACAGGGACTGGATGTCATGCGCGCGTTTGGACCGCTCAAGCAACGTGGCTTGGTTGGTGAACGGAGCGTATTCGTTCGTAATATCGACATGCGCGACAACGGTATCTTCTTCCATGACGCTGACGACGCCCTTAAACCAGCGTTCCTTGTCGGGCGCATGACACGGGTAGACCATTTCGAACACCGGCTCATTTCTACGAAGTACCTTGCGGAGCCCACCCGCGAACGAGTCCGCCTGTTCCTTCTCGGCACCTTCGACACAGTTGCAGAGATGAAAATAAGACCTTGCCGCCGCGATTTCATCTCTCAAATGGAGAACTTCCAAAAATTGCTGGTTTGGATCAGAAACCGAGGGCAACCGGCTTCATGTTCGGTTTCGGTCGTCGCTGCTTTGCCACTCCCGATGTAACGTATAGATCCCCGTGGCGACGATGATTGACGCGCCGATCCATGTCCAAGAGTCAGGAAACTGGCCGAAGACCAAAAACCCATAGAGAGTCGCCCAGATCAACAACGAATAATGCACCGGTGCGACAACCACGGCATCGGCAACATCGAGCGCCTTGATCACCAGGGTTTCGGCAATCGCCGCCAATACGGCCATGCCGATCAACAAGCCCAATTCCAGGCCCGTCGACAACGATTGCCATACGAACGGCAGAGGAATCGTCAAAATGGCGCTGCTGACCAGTGCCGTGTAGGCGACCGTCGTTACGATACGATCGGTTCGCGCAACGACCCGCGATATGATTTGACGGAGCGCGAACAGAAGGGCTGCCAAAAGAACGAGAAAGACCGCCGGATGAACGATGCCCATTCCCGGCCGGGTCACGATCAAGACCCCGACGAAGCCCAGCGCGACGGCGGTCCATCGGCGAATGCCCACGGCTTCCCGCAACACCAGGGCCGCGATCATCGTGACCAGAAAGGGCGCGACGAACGTCACGGCGACCGCGTCGGCTAGCGGGACAAAACGGATGGCAAAGACGAATAGGGATGCCGACCCGACGGCCATTACACCCCGGGCAATCTGAAGACCGGGCCGTCGCGTGTGCAGAATAACGCCGCCGCGCAATGCCAGGATCACCAGGATACCGATCAACAGGCCGAGTTGGCGCGACCAGACGATCTGCAGGGGATGCAGGGTTTCGGTCAGGTACTTGGCGATCGTGTCGACGGCGGCAAACAGGAACATGCCGCCTGACATGTAGATAATGCCCCATCTGTTGTTGGGCGGCTGTTTGGAAACGCGGGGGTTTCGAATGGTAACGTCTCCAATATGCTTTGCAGGGGTCCGTTTCCGACAATAATCCGGTCAGGATTTCCGCGCCAAGATTTGTCCGTTCTTGCAAGGGGCGAAAACAAAGCCCGCCCCGGTCGTTGGGGCGGGCTTCCTCTCCTCGTGTTCTATAGTGCCGGGCCTCGGCTCATCTTATCACCTCGGGCCCCATCAACAGGGTCGGCAGCCACGTGGCGAAGAACGGGATGTAGGTGACGACGATCAGGAAGCAGAGCAGGATACCCAACCACGGCAGGGCCGCCTTGACGACGCGCATCAAGGGCATGCCCGTTATGCCTGATGTGACGAACAGGTTGAGCCCCACCGGCGGCGTGATCATGCCGATCTCCATGTTGACGACCATGATGATGCCCAAGTGGATCGGGTCGATGCCGAGCTCCATGGCGATCGGGAACAGGATCGGTGCCATGATCAGCAGGATGGCCGACGGCTCCATGAAGTTGCCGGCGATCAGCAGGATGATGTTGACGATGATCAGGAACGACCAGTCCTGGAAACCGGCAGCGATGATCGCCTCGGTGATGGCATGCGGGATGCGCTCCGTGGTCAGTACATGGGCGAACAACATCGCGTTGCCGATGATGAACAGCAGCATGATCGTCACCTTGGCGCCCTCGGTCATGGTGTGAACCACGTCCTTGTGGGCGACGCAGCCGATCAGGACCTTGATCGGATTGCGTTCGACCTCGCCCCGTTTCAAGGGGCCGATGTCGCGATAGACGAAGATGGCGATGATGTAGGCGTAGACGGCGGCGACGGCAGCCGCTTCCGTCGGCGTGAAGGCACCGCCGTAGATGCCGCCCATGATGACCGCGATCAGCAACAAACCCCAGATCGCATCCTTGAAGGAATCGAAGAACTCGGAGCCGCCTGGAAACGGTTGGCGTGGCAGGTTCTTGATCCTGGCAGCGATGTAGATGGCGATCATCAGCATGGTGCCGGCCAGCAGTCCCGGCAACACGCCGGCCAGGAACATGCGCCCGACCGAGACTTCCGTCGCCGCCGCGTAGACGACCATGACGATCGACGGCGGGATCAGGATGCCGAGCGTGCCGGCGTTGGCGATGACGCCGGCGGCGAAGTCCTTGGAGTATCCCGACTGCACCATGCCGGCGATGACGATCGAGCCGATGGCGACGACGGTCGCCGGCGACGAGCCGGATACGGCGGCGAACAGCATGCAGGCCAGGACCGAGGCCATGGCCAGGCCGCCCGGGAACCAGCCGACGCAGTTGATGGCGAAACGGATCAGGCGCCTGGCGACGCCGCCGGTCGACAGGAAGGCCGATGACAGGACGAAGAACGGGATCGCCATCAGGGTGTAGTGGTGGTAGGTGTTGAAGAACTTCTCGGTCAGCGAGCCTAAGTCGTCACCGGAAAAGAAGACGATGGTCAGGATGCTCGACAGGCCGAGCGAAATGGCGATCGGCGTGCCGATGATGAGAAGTGCGAAAAGCGAGATGAACAGGAAGGCGATGGTCATTTCGGGCCCTCCCTGTCATCGGATCCTTTGAGCGAGTCCGGCGAGAACAAATCGGCGTCTTCCTTGGCCTCGCTGTCGGCGTAGGCTTCCAGGGCATCCTTGCCCTCGTCACCGATCATCAGACCGGTATGGGTGCCGGTGACGATCTGCCACATGGCGATCAGCAGGCGTAATATCACCAGGGAGAAACCGATGAGGACGACCGAATAGGGGATCCACAGCGGCAGTTTTTGTTCTTCCTCGTGGTCGCCGAAGGGCATGGGGATGTCCTCGACTTCGATGCCGTAGGGATAGAGGACTTCCGAGATCTGCGCCCAGCCGCCGTACAGCAACAGGCCCGCATAGGTGATGCCGGCGAGGGCGGCGATGAGCCCCAGGATCCGCTGCGTTGGATTGGGAAACAGTTTGACGATGACATCGACGCCGATGTGGCTGTGGATGCGGATGCCCCAGGAGATACCGAGGATGACCAGCCAGGCGAACAGGAACGTGGTGATTTCGAGGGCGGCGATCCAGCCCGAGTTGAAAACATAACGCGCGACGACCTGCGTGAAGGTCACGAGCGTCATGGCGGCGAGGAGGAAGGCCAACAGGCCTTCCTCCGCCTTGTGCAGGATGTGCACGACTTTCGTAAACATCGGTCTGAACCGCCTCCCCTCTCAGACGAACTAAGCCTTATGTGTTGAAGGCCTTACTTGTTGAAGGATTGTGCCGCCTGCAGCAGGTCGGCGCCAATCTGTTTCTCGAACTTCTTCCAGACCGGCTGCATGGCTTCTTTCCATGCCTGGCGCTGGCCTGCGTCCAGGGTGCGGACGGTGCCCTTGGCATCCAGGATCTTCTGGCGGTTTTCCAGGTTCAGCTTGCGTGCCAAGCCGTTTCGGTCGGCGGTGACTTCGGCCATGATGGCTTCGAGTTCGCTGCGGATATCAGCCGGCAGGCCTTTCCAGAAGCGCGCCGAAACGATGACCGCGTAGTCGATGATGCCGTGGTTGGTTTCGGTGACGCCGTCCTGAACCTCGAAGAACTTCTTCGAGTAGATGTTCGACCAGGTGTTTTCCTGACCGTCGACAACGCCGGTCTGCAGGGCGCCATAGACCTCTTTGAAGGCCATCTTCTGCGGCGTCGCGCCGAGTTGCTTGAACTGGGCGACGAGGACGTCGGACTGCTGGACGCGGAACTTCAGGCCCTCGGCGTCGCCGGGTGCGACCAGCGGCTTGTTGGCCGACATCTGCTTGAGGCCGTTGTGCCAGTAGGCGAGGCCGAGGATGCCCTTCTCGGACATGGAATTGAGAATGGCCTTGCCGTGTTCAGATTCCTGGAAGGAGTTGACCGCTTCCATGTTGTCGAACAGGAACGGCAGGTCGTAGATACGGAATTTCTTGGTGAAGGTCTCGAATTTCGATAGCGACGGTGCACCCATCTGCACCGACTTGCCTTTGGCGAGTTCGATCAGGATTTGCTTGTCGTCGAACAACTGACCGCCCGGATAGACCTCGACCCGGACCTTGCCCTTCATCCGTTCGTTGACCCGTTTGGCGAATTCATCCGCCGCCAGGTATTTCGGGTGCTTGGTCCCGGACGTCACGTGACTGAATTTGATGACGATTTCCTCAGCCTGGACGGCGGACATCGAGGTGGGCCCCGCAAAGATGGCCGTCGCAACCGCCGCGGCGGTCAGTAGTTTAAGAACGCGCATAAGATCCTCTCCCTTTGCTGTGTTCAAACGTGAGTAGCCGTGTTGCCGCGCCCGCTTACGACCGGCGCGGTCTGAGGAGGTATGCGCAAAGGGCATGCCAGTTCTGCTTTTTCGGCATGGATTGGGGTTAGACGATTGGATTCACGAAGGAAATCCCCGCCAGCGGACTTGTGCCGTGGATTCAAAAGGAACACTTCTTGTGCGGATTTCCGCACACCCGAGTGTGTGGGTGTGCGGAAATCCACCCAGTCCGGCGGATCACCCCGTCGCGCATCAATTTACAACGTGAAGACCCTTGGTTCCGGAATGCAATTGGTGAGACCGTAACCGTCGGTTTCAGACCCACAACGGCCCTCGACGTCTCCCTGCGAGCGGGCTCGTCACTTCCGATCGTGGGCGTTCATTCCCGTTCGACCAGAAGCCTGTTCATCGATCGACTTCCCGGGATCGGAGAGACAGAGCAGAGGGGCGGGGCTCAACAAACCGAAGCCAACTGAACGTCCCCGTTCGACGATACGTGTGTGGCCAGTCGGATCCTAAGGGACGGTTGCCTGCCGTTTGTGCAAACACCCGTGATTTGGGCGCGAACTGGTAAAACTGATCAACCTCAGGGTCGAGCATAGAAACGAACTGGGCGACGCCAATGAGGTTCTCGATTTCGCCGTCGTGACCATGCGTCGGATAGATCAATCTCAGAATACGAATGGCTTGGCCTCTCTTGTGAGGTCTCATTTTTTCGACGTTCGGATAGTGGGTCATCGACAAGACATGAGGCCGGCGGGTGCTCACGATGATGCGGTAGGCCTCTCGCCAAAAATCCTGCCCCGGTCCAAAATCCAGACTCTCGAGGTTCTTACCGGTCGGCTCGAAACCAAGGCCGTCACAGATACCCGTTCCGACGAACCTGAACGTAAATGTTGGAAATCCCTCGTCTCGCGCCACCCTCAAAACGTAAACCCACGGGGCGATCGCGTAGATTCGCATCAAATCAATGTCATCGTATCGAATGCTCCCCGACCAAGATTGAATCCGCGCCATGTACTCGCGGAATTCACTGTACGGGGTTGTGTCTAAAGTTTTGTTATCCATCGCCAATCTCCAAATCCTGGAGGACTCACGGCAGTTCCTTCGTGGTCGGCAGCGTGAACGAGAACGTGCTGCCCTTGCCCGGTTCACTTTCCACCCAAATCTTTCCATGGTTCTTTTCGATCAAATCGGCGCACAACGGAAGGCCCAGACCCGTGCCCTTTTCTCCAGCCGTCCCGTCGGTCGACGTCTTATGATCCAATTCGAAGACGTGTCTCGAGATCTTGTTCGACATTCCGACCCCGACGTCCGCAACCGAAACTTCGACCGTCCCCCTCTGTCGTGAAGCGGAAATGGAGATTTCTCCGCCTTCAAGGGAGAATTTCAATGCGTTGTCGACCAAGTTGCGGACAACCGTTTGGACCATGTCTGGGTCTGCCCAGGCGCGGCAATCGACGATCTTGTTGTTAAGGGCAATACCCTTTTTCGATGCGGCGGGTTGGCATAGGTCGAAGCACGCGTTCACCAGCTCGCCGACATCGATATCGGCCGGCTGGATGGTCACCGCTTCCATCTGCACGCGCGACCATTCGAGGAGGTTTTCGACCAACTGAAATACTTTTTTGGCAGCTGCGTTGAGACTGCCCGCCTGTTCAACGAGCGTTTCCTTGCTCAACGTGTCGGCCATCATGTTCATGACCTCCGTCATGCTGACAAGTGTGGTAAAAGGGCTGCGCAGATCGTGGGCAATAATCGAAAAGAAGGTATTCTTGACGTTGATTTCCTTCTCGAGCCGCTCGCGCAACTTGGCCTCGTTGTTTGCGAACGCGACCAGGTCGTCGGCCTGGGTTTCAAGCTGACGTTTGGCGAAACCCATTTCGAGAACGTTGCGTTCGAGTTGCCGGTTCGTATCGGATAACGCGTTCGTCTTTTTCCTGAGTTCGCGGGTTCTCTCGCCAACGAGCCGTTCCAGCTTTTTGACTTCGGACACATCGTGGATCGTGCCGCGGATACAATTCCGCCCACCGAAATCAACGAGTTCCAAAACGACGCGGGAGAGAAGCTGATACCCGTCGGTTCTTTGGTGCATCCAATTGAAGCTGTGTGTTCTCTTCGTCATGGCCAAATCGAGCATCTCATTGGCCTTTTCAAAGGAGCTTTTGCCATCGGGTTGTCTGTCCGGAGAGACATCGGCTGGATGCAAGGTCGAAAAGTTCGTCTTTTCGGAGTGTCCCATCAAGCGGTAGTAGGCCTGGTTGCAATCGAGGAAACTGCCGCCATGATCGATGAGGACCGTCGCCACTTCTGCCGTATCGAACAGCCAACGGTAATCGGCGAGCCTTTGCTCCAGCCACTCGATACGCTGCTTCAAGGGTTGCTCGCTTTCGCCGAACTTCTCGCGGAATTGTCCGTGAAAATCCGGGGGTTCGAACGGGGGTGATGAAATGCCCGACTGAAGTCCGCTGAGGGACCTGGGCCCTTCTTTAATGCGGCAGATTTCGTCAATTATTGTCATTGAGAAGATCCTTTTAGTCGGTCGGACGCCTGGTCACTACACCACGGGTCAGCCTTCTCTTAGATACGAAGGTACCACCAAGACGCTCTGTTTTCTGCTGATCGAAGGTATATCTGTCGCGTGGCATTGGTATGGGGTGGTTAGATAACCCCGTTCAGCAGGAAATCACCGTGTCTCGAACGCTTGCCATCAGCCAACAGTCGGCCTGAAATGTGAATCCCCCTATTCGGCTCTACGAAGACACACTTCGATCACATTTCCATTGCCGGCGCTTGGGGGGAGATGGCGGCTGATCGGCTCGATGGGCGTCACCGTCTGGTCTTCGGAAAGAGCCGCCAATCGGGAAATCTGGAACCGTCGGTGTCGGGAAATACGAGCCACGGCAACGGGCCGGCGACGAGGCAGAACCGCTAAATCCTCACTTTGTGTATCAACTCACCCGGTCGACCGGTAGTCCTCGCCGCGCAGACCGTATTTCGCCAATTTGTCGTAAAAGGTCTTGCGCGGGATCGACAGGTTTTCGCAGGCCTGCGTTACGTTTCCCCCGGTCCGTTTCAGCGCGGCATCGATCAAATGCCGTTCGAAATGCTCGACCTGTTCGGTCAAGGGGCCGCTGGCGATCGGTGGCGGCGCCGACCTGCCGTCGACCATTTCCAGCGGCGGTAGGCCGAGCACGAACCGTTCGGCCGCGTTGCGCAGTTCCCGAACGTTGCCCCGCCATTCATGGCTCATCAGGGCCTCCGTCAAGCGTGGGTCGACGTCGGGGACCGGCCGTCGGTGGCGGTCGGCCGAAAGTTCGACGAAGTGCTGGAACAGATGGGGCACATCCTCCAAACGTTCGCGCAACGACGGCAGGCTCACGGAAATCACGTTTAAGCGATAGTACAGGTCCTCGCGGAACCGACCCTCGTTGCTGGCGGCCAAAAGGTCGACCTTGGTCGCGGCGATGGTCCTCGCGTTGATGGGCACGGAGCGGTTGCCGCCCAGCGGTTCGACCGTCCTTTCCTGCAGCACCCGGAGCAGGCCGACCTGAAGCTCACCCGGCATGCTCTCGATCTCATCGAGAAAGACGGTGCCGCCGGCGGCATACTCGAACTTCCCGACCCGTTTCTTTCCGGCGCCGGTGAAGGCGCCGGCATCGTGACCGAACAGTTCGCTTTCGATCAACGTTTCCGGCAAGGCACCGCAGTTGATGGCAACGAAGGGGTGCTTCTTCCGATGGCTGAAATCGTGGAGGCAGCGGGCCACCAGTTCCTTGCCCGATCCGGTTTCGCCCAAAATCAGAACATCGGCATCGGTATCGGCGAGGGCCGCGATCTGGCTGCGAAGCGCGTTCATTGGCGCCGACGGTCCGAGCAGCACGTTTTCGAGCGCCGAGCGTCCGCTCACTTCGTCCCGCAACCGGCGGTTCTCCAGAACGAGCCGCCGTTTTTCGGCGGCCCGGGAAACGGTGTCGACGAAGCGGTCCGTATCGAAAGGCTTTTCCAGGAAATCGAAGGCGCCGTTGCGCATCGCGTCCACCGCCATCTCGATGTCGCCGTGACCGGTCATCAGGACAACCGGCGTTTCGGGATCGAGTTCGGTGATGGTGTTGAGAAAGGTAATGCCGTCGATGCCGGGCATCCGCACATCCGTGACCACGACACCGGGAAACGACCACGACAGGCGCCCCGCCGCCGCTTCCGCTGATTCATAGGGTTCTGGATCGAAGCCGGCCAGTTCCAGGGCCTGTACGCAGGCGCCTCGAACATGTTCCTCGTCGTCGACGACGACGACCGGCGTCGGCTTGGTCATTGGGCGGCGATCCCGTCCTGTGTCTCGAAGCTGCGTCGCAGGGTGAATTCGAAAAGGGCGCCGCCGTCGTTGTCCTTGAGCGTCAGTTCGCTGCCGAACTCCTGAATGATGCCGTAGGAGATCGACAGACCCAATCCCAGGCCCTGGCCCATCGCCTTGGTCGTGAAGAACGGGTTGAAGATACGATCGCGGATGGGGTCCGGAATGCCCGGACCGTTGTCGCCCACCGAGACGGTCACGAGATCACCGTTCCCGTCCGCCGAGACGCCCATATGGATACGGCGGTCGTCCTGAGCGGAGAGGGCATCGATGGCGTTGGACAGCAGGTTGATGAGGACCTGCTGGAGGCGTACCGCGTTGGCGGAAACGGTTAGAGGCTCGGCCGGGATGTCCGAGGTCAAGGTGATGACCTCGCGCTCGAACCGCACGTTCATCAGCTTCAGGGTGTCGTTGATCACCGTCTGCAGGGACACGGCGTCCAGTTCGTCGGAGGTCTGGCGCGCGAAAACCTTCAACAGCCGGATGATGTCGCCCATGCGGGCCGAAAGGTCGGTGATCAGGCCCAGGTTCTCGTCGACTTTCTGGAAGTTCCTTTGGTCGAGGAACTTGCGCGCATTGTCCGTATAGGAGCGGACCGCCGTCAGCGGTTGATTGAGCTCGTGGCTGATGCCGGCCGACATCTCACCCAGCGCCGCCATCTTCGCCGCTTGCACCAGTTCGTTCTGGGTCCGTTTCAGGTCCGCCGTCCGCTCTTCGACGCGGCGTTCGAGTTCTTCCGCGGACAGTTCGAGGGCCCGCCGGGCTCGGCGCTGAATGGCGAGTGTTCTCAACAGGTTGTGTCGTCTCTCGAACAAGCCGATGGCGAAGGCGCCGATCAGCAACAGGGCCGTGGCCACGGCCGCCGTATACGCCGTCGCGTTGGCTTCGAGCGGACCCGCTTCGGCCAGAAGCCACACGGTCCAGCCGGTCTCCGGCATGTCATGGGACAGTGCGAAATAGGACTTCCGTTTCGCCGAACCGATCCGGAAACCCGTCTTCCATGCGGCTGGGGCTTCGAAAGTCGTGATCGGCAGACGTTCGATCCGTTTGTCGACATAACGCCGGGTTTGGCCGAGATCGGCCAGGAACTCGGGCGTCGGTTCCCGGATGGCATGATACAGCCAGTCGTCGCGGCTCGACATGAAGACGACACTGCCTCTGTCAGTGACCATGACCTCGTGGTTCTTGGCGCCCCAGTCTCTTTCCGCCGCCGTCACATCGACCTTGACGACAAGGACGCCCGCGATCACCTCTTTGCTGTTTCTCACCGGCGCGGCGAAGTAGTAGCCGCGGCGTTTCGACGTAGTGCCCAGCGCGTAAAACCGGCCGAGGCGGCCTTCACGGGCTTCCTGGAAGTAGGGTCGGAAGTGGAAGGAGCGACCGACGAATGACAACGGTCGGCGCCAGTTGCTGGCGGCGAGAGTCTTGCCGTCCATGTCCATGACATAGGTATCGGCGGCGCCCGACAGTTCGTTCTTCCACTCGAGCAGGCGATTGACGTTGGCGACGCGGGCCGGGTCGGTCGGGTTTTCCAAGAGGTCGGCGACGGCCGGATGCAGGGAATGGAGCGTCGGCAAGGGTTGATACTTGGCCAACGTGCCCTCGAGACCGGACACGTAGAGTTCGAGGGTATGCCGGCTGTGCGTTACCAACTCGGTGCTCAGCAAGTCGCGCACCAGTCCATGGAAATAGTAGAGGAAGAAAGGCGCCACCAGGACGGTCACGGCGGCGACACACAGATAGTTCAGGCGCCAACTCCAGTGCGGCGTGCGTTCACGCCATCCCGCCCCCGTGCCGGCTGCCGCTTCAGGCGCGATCGGATCATCGCGCTCTCTCGTTTTCGCTGTCGTTCGCTCCATGGGCGGAGTCTGCGCGAAATCGCCAAATCTGTCCAATCCAGCGCCGCCTTTGTCGGGCCGTGCGATTGCTCAGCGCGCCTGGCGCTCGGCCTCCACGCACCGGGCGATCCACTGCGAGGTCAGTTTCTCTTGAACCACGTTCTGACGCAGGCGGTCGTCGAGCCCGTCCCAGTCTACGTGATCAAGGGGCTGGTCCTGGTTGAAACACGAGAACACGTAGGAGCGTTCGCCGGTCTCCGGATCGACCACCGGCTGCAGGCACTGGGCGCAAATCTCCTTGAGCATGCACTGCATCGGCGAGTTGATCGAGCCGATGGCGAAATGGTGGGGCTTCAGGTAGGCCTCGAGGACGTCGTGCCGGGCGTGGGCGACGGCCGCCATCATGCCGCTGGAGCCAATGACGATGATGCGGTCAACCTCCGAGAGCGGGATCTCCGTTTCACCCAATTCACCGGTCGCATAGGCCTTCATGGCGTTGACGATGTTGCCAACATAGGTGCGGTCCTGGTCGCGGTCCGTCTCGAAGCCGGGCGCTTCGTCGCAACACCAGACCGTCACATCGGAGGCCGCCTCGATCTCTTCGAGCTTGTAACGGTCTCCCATGCCCTTGTAACCGGCAAAATAAAGCACCCGGCTGCCGGCCTGCCGGAAGGCCTGGCCGATTGAGAACAGCACCGCGTTGCCGAGACCGCCACCGGCCAGCAACACGGTCTCGCCGGCCTCGATTTCCGTCGGCATGCCGGTCGGGCCCATGAGGACGATCGGTTCACCGGGTTCCAAGAGGCCGCAGAGGTTGCTGGAGCCGCCCATCTCGAGGACGATCACCGAAATCAGACCCTTGTCGAGATCGACCGAGGCGCCGGTCAGCGCAAGGCCCTCCATGGCGAGGCGGGTGCCGTCGACGGATGGAGCCAGGGTCTCGAAGTTCTGCAGGCGGTAGAACTGGCCGGGCCGGAACCGCCGGGCCGCCTGCGGTGCCTGCAGGACGACCTCCAGGATCGTCGGAGTCAGGCGGTTGATCTCCTTGACGATCGGCCGCAACTCCCAGTTCAGCTTGGCGAAGAAGGCGTCATCGTCCTCCTTGCTGGGGCTGGCGGCCGGCAGCTTGTCGAGGATCCGGGTCACCACCGGGTGGCCCTGGTTGGCGCTGGCCATGGCCTTGACCACATTACCCGAGTAACTGGGATGCAGGTCACCGAAGAAACTGACGAAACGACCGTCGTCGTTCCTGTGGACCAGGACCCGGGCCTCGTCTGGTTTGGCCATGCCGCGCTCGGGCGTCACCGCGTTGCCGTCCTCGTCGAAGGCCTGGAAGTATTTGCCGTCGAGGCCGAAATGCGCCGGGTCCTCGCGGGCCAGAACCGTGTTCGGCTGGGTGCCGGCGGCGACGAAGACGTTCTTCACCGGCAGCGTGACCTCGGCGGCATCCTGCCAGGAGCCGTCTTCGAGCCGTTCCTTCTTCATCAGGTGGACGGCGCAGGCGCGGTTCTCGTCGTTGGTCTCGATGGCGATAGGGGTCAAGCCCTCGGCGAAGCGGATGCCTTCCTCGAAAGCCTTTTCCACTTCCTCGTGGTTGAGCGTATAGGCGGGGCTGTCGATCAGGCGTTTGCGATAGGCGATGGTCACGCCACCCCATTCGTTGAGGAGTTCGGCGATCCGCGGCGGGCGGCCTTCGCGTTGGGCCCGTTCCTTTTCGGCGCGGATGGCCCGAGCGTGGGCCAGGAATTCGTCGGCCACTTCACGCTCGGACGGCGACCAGAAACGGGCCACTGCCTCTTCCCCGTGTTCGGCGGCCAGGGTCTCGAAGCGGTTCAGGAACTTCTCGACTTGGCGCGGGTAATAGGCCATGGCCTCCGTCGCCGTGTCGATGGCGGTCAGCCCGCCGCCAATGACCACCGCCGGCAGCTTGACCTGCAGGTTGGCCAGCGTGTTGGTCTTGGCCGCCCCCGTCAGCTGCAGGCCCATCAGGAAATCGGATGCCGTGCGCACGCCGCGGGCCAGTCCGTTGGGGATGTCGAGGATGGTCGGCCGTCCGGCACCCAAGGCCAGCGCCACGTGGTCGAAACCCATCTCCCAGGCGTCGTCCAAAGTGATGGTGCCGCCGAAACGGATGCCGCCGAACAGTGCGAAGCGCGTGCGCCGCTCCAGGAGCGAGCGTACGAGTTTCAGGAAGTTCTTGTTCCAGCGCACGGTGATGCCGTATTCGGCGACCCCGCCGAACCCGGCCATGACCCGGTTGTCCAACGATTCCTGGTAGTCGAGAAGGTCGCGCACCGGCTCGAAGGGCCGTTTCGTGCCGCCGGGGTCGACGCCGGAGAGGGCCGGCTCCAGGGGCTCGATCTTGAGGCCGTCGACACCGACCACCGTGTGTCCGTCGTTGAGCAGGTGATGGGCGAGGGTGAAACCGGCCGGGCCCATGCCGGCGACCAGGATGCGCCGGCCGGTCGCCTCGCGGGGTAGCGGGCGGCGCAGGTTGAGGGGATTCCAACGGGTCAGCAGGGAATAGATCTCGAAGCCCCAGGGCAACAGGATCAGGTCCTTGATGGTCCGCGTTTCGACCTCGGGCACATTGACCGGTTCCTGGCGCTGGTAGACACAGGCCTTCATGCAGTCGTTGCAGATGCGGTGCCCGGTGGCCACGGCCATGGGGTTGTCGACCAGGATCATGGCGGCGGCGCCGATCTCGAATCCGTCGGCCTTCAGTTTCTGGAATTCGGAGACCTTCTCGACCAACGGGCAGCCGGCGAGCTTGACCCCGAAGGCGCTGTCGCGGAAGGGCGCCGGGGCGTCGGAGCCCTTGGGTTGTTTCTCGCGCAGGCCCTTGGAGCACGAGTCCTTGCCCTGCTTGTGGCACCAGATGCAGTAGTTGGCCTGATCCAGGGCGCCGGTCAGGTCGGTGCCGCGGTCGGAGAGGTGAAAGGCATCGCGGAACCGGCGGTGCTCCGTGTCGCCGACGATGCACTCGACGCCCTCGTATTCGACCCGTTCCATGGACGGGATCAGGTCTTCCGCATGGAGCTTGGCTGGCGCCTTGAAGAGAACGCCGCCCGCATGTTTTTTTCGGCCTTCCGCCGTCAGCGCCGCCCAGGCGCAGTAGGCGGCGGCCTTGTCGAGCGCCTCGGCGTTGCCCTCGGCGTCGTCCTGCCAGGCCGATATGGCCTCGGCCAAGGCGCGTTCGTCGAGCGCCTTGCCGACCAGGGCCTCGAGTTCGGCGCCGACGGCGGCACCGTCGATGGCCTGGGCCTCGTCCGGCTTGATCTTCTTCAGGGCCTGGCGCTGCACGAAATTTCGCTTGGTCTCGAACAGCACGTCCAGGTCCCGGTGTGCCTGGGCGGGCTTGGCGACCTCGTCCTCGATGCCGAACAGTTCGGCGATGAACGCCTCGAGTGTCGGCGCCAGTTCGATCAGCAGCTCCGATTCGTCCAACGCCGTCAGCTCATCGGGGGCGGCGCGCGCCGCCGTCAACCGTTCGGCCAGCGCCCCGTCCCTCCCGGCGAGGTAGTCCAGGAATACGCCGTCCAGGCGTTCCATGCCCGGACGCCGGTAGAGGTCGATGAAAGAGATTCCGAATTTCAGATTGGCCATGTCGTTCGATCACCCATGCGGCCGGTCTCCTCCTCGTTCCCGGCCCGTATTATATTTTACAAAAACCGAATATATTATGCCTGCCGTTGGTTTATTCGACGCCGGCGTGCCTGACAATGGAATTCTCACCTTTCGCCCGGCCCCGGGTTCGCGCCGTTTTCCCTATAAACCCGGGAGATTGCCGGTGACTTGACTTTGGTAAGGTTCCCGCTACGCCACTTTCGATAAAATCGTAAGAACTGTCGCCCAACGCAAGCGTCGGAACCGCCATGCTGGCCGCCTTTCGCCATTCTATCATGATTGCCGTATGGATCGGCCTTTGCCTGTGCGCCGGACCGATCCGCGCCGCCGTCACCTCGGACGTCGTGGTCCTCAGGAACGGTGATTTCCACGTCGGCACCGTGGCACAGGAGACCTTCACCATCGACACCGCCTATGGCGCCATCGCCATCGCCTACGGCATGGTTTCGAACGTCTATTTCGGCCGCGGGCCGGACAAAACCGACATCCTGATCTCCGCTGACGGTGAACGCTTCAGCGGGCGCTTGCGCGAGCGCTCGCTCTTCGTGCTCAGGGGCGTCCTCGGCGCCTCGCTGCCGGTCGGCGTCGCCGACATCGACCGCATCCAGTTCCACCGTCCGAGATTGCGCCCGGCCCTGCCGGCGAGCCGCGACGTCATCACGCTCAAGGGCGGCGACCGGTTCCGCGGGCGGGTCCTCAGCGACGGCTTCATCGTCCGATCCGAGGGCGGTCTCCACCAACTCGGCCGCGCCGACATTGGGTTCATGGATGTGGACACCGTGGAAGAGGGATCGCAGGCCCTGGTCCAGGTCCGCTCGCGCGGCGGCGGCACCGTCATCCGCGGCGACCTCTTCAATTCATCGATCTTGATCCGCACCCGCTACGGCCAGGAATTGGACCTGCCGGCCGCCGCTCTCGGGTCGCTGGCCCTCAATGCGCTGGGCCGCGGCGCGTCGGACGCTGCCGCTATTCGTCAGGCAGCGCACCCCGGCGGCAAACCGGTCAGGGTCATCGTCGACCAGTTCGACGACGAGACGCCGGGCCCGCAGATGGTGGTCATCAACAAGGGGAGTTACCAACGGGGCGACCATGCCGGCGACGGCGACGGTGACGAAAAGCCGCTCGCCAACATCGACATCCCCAAACCCTTCGCCATCGGCCTGTTCCCGGTGACCTTTGCCGAATACGACCGCTTCGCCGACAGCTTCGGCCGCCCCAACCCAGACGACCAGGGCTGGGGCCGCGCCGATAGGCCGGTGGTCAACGTCTCCTGGGAGGACGCCGTCACCTACGCCAATTGGCTGAGCCGCGCCACCGGCCGCTTCCCGGCCAACCCCTTCGGGCTCTACGATATGGCCGGCAACGTCTGGCAATGGGTCGCAGACTGCTGGCACGACAAGGCGGAAGACTTCCCCACCGACGGTACGGCGCTCAACAAGGAGGGTTGCGGCAAGCGCATCATCCGCGGCGGCGCCTGGAGCTTCCCACCAAAGGAAATGCGCTCGGCCAACCGCTGGCGCGACTTCCCGACGCGGAGCAGCGACGACACCGGGTTCCGGCTGGTGCGGGAGTTGGAGTAGGGGGGGACCGGCCGCCGCCGTTATCCGATGCAGGCCTCGACGTGGCCGAGCAGGTCGGCGGGCAGAAACGGCTTGGCCAGGATGCGGGTGGCACCAAGAGCCTCGGCCGTCTCCAGGTAGCCGAGGAAACGGTCCGCACCGCCGCCGGAAATGACGATCACCGGTAGGCTCGGATAGTCCTTCGACAGCTGCAGAACCGTCTCGATCCCATCCTGCTCCGGCATGATGACGTCGGATATGACCAAGTCGATCCGATGCGCCGCCTGCATTCTCAGGCCGACGGCGCCGTTCTCGGCCTCGGATACCTCGTGTCCCGCGTTTTCGAGGATCGCGCGCACCGCATAGCGGGCGTTTTCGTCGTCGTCGATTATCAGGATTCGCGCCATGTCACAGGGGTCCGGGTCTCAATTGCTGGCCGTGTTTTGGTCGGGCCGTGACGGTCCGCCGGTCTCTGGCGCCGGTGGCGGTGAATACCGGTCGGCGTCCGCCCCGATGATCGGCAGGAAAACCGTCGCCGTCGTTCCGACGCCCGGTTCGCTGGTCACATGGATGACGCCGCCGTGACCGGAGACGATGCCGTGCGCCGAGGCCAACCCCAAACCCGTTCCCCTGCCGACTTCCTTGGTCGTGAAAAACGGATCGAAAGCACGGGTAATGGTCTTGGCGTCCATTCCGATACCGGTGTCGGAGACGACCAGTTTGGCGTAGGACCCGGGTGCCAGGCCGGGCTGGTCGCCGGCTTCCCCACCGGCTTCCCCGTCGGCTTCCCCGCCTGCTTCCCTGCCGGCTTCCCCGCCTTCGATATGGACCGGGCCGAGGGCTACGGTGAATTCGCCCGGCCCTCGGCCCATGGCGTCGATGGCGTTGGATGCCAGGTTGATCAGGACCGTCTGCAGTTGGGTGCTGTCGACGCTGACGATCCCGGTATCGGGGTCGAGGTCGACGTTGGTGCGGATGGCCGATGGAACGGACACCGAGATCAGGTCCATGGCGCGCCGGACGATCTCGTAGACGTCGGCGTCGACCCGCTCCGGCGGTTCGGAGCGCGCGAAGGTGAGCATCCCGGCGACGACGTCCCGCGCGCTTTGGCCGGCGCCGACGATCCGGTCAAGCCGCTCCCGGTGATGGCTCGATTTCGGCAATTGTTCATAGGTCAGCTTGCCCAGTGACAGGATCGGCAGCAGAAGGTTGTTCAGGTTGTGGGCGATGCCGCCGGCCATCGTTCCCAGCGCCTCCATCTTGCGGGCTTGAACGAGGGCCTCTTCCGTCTTCTTTCTCTCTTCGATTTCGCGGTCCAGTTCCGCGTTCTTGGCGCTGAGCTGCTCCTGCTGGTGCTGCAGCCGTTGGTATTGGCCGGCCATGATCCGGTTGGCATGGCGGACGATCAGATAGAGCAATCCGTAGAGGACCGAGAAGATCAGGATCAGCGTGATCAACAGGAAGATCGTCGTCCGCTCGATCTCCTGCATCGTCGGCGTGACGTCGGTGTAGATCTCAAAAACGCCGCTCGGGCCGCCGTCGGCGCCTCCGACCGGCACGTAGGTTTCGACCACATCGCGTTCGAAAAGTTCGCCGGAGTAGGCCGAAAACATTGCGCGGAACCCGAGCTTGCTCGCCGGTATGCCGCGCTTTGCGCTCGAAAAGCCCTGATTACCTTTTTTGTCCTCGCCGATCTGGCGGACGTCCGAGGAATAGACGGTCAGCCCGTCGGTATCGTAGATCTTGACCTTGAGGATCGCCAAGCCCCGGGACAGCGACATCAGTTCCTCATGGATGTCCCGGCGCTCGGGCGTCGTTCGCAGGCTTTCGACGTCGCGCGTCGAGGCGCTCGCCACGTAGGCGCCGTGTCGCGGCCAGATGGAGTTGGCGAGCAGCTTGACCAGGGCGACGTTATGGCTTTCGGCCATGGTCACCAACTCGCGCTTGGCGTTCTCCTGGTAAAGGACGACAAGAATCGCGCCGATGACGACGACGGCAACGGCGCTGGTGACCAGGAAATATCTAAGAAGGTTGAATATGGCCGATCCCCCGAGCTGTCGCTGCCGAGAGGGTTCCGTAACGTCGTCGAATTCCCCGGGGCCCTTGCCACCGGGTCATTCCAGTCCGATCACGACCGAAACCGTCCCAGCCCAACGCATCTGAATATTATAGCGGAGCAGGCCGGTCATTTGGTGAACGGGCTATGCGACGGATGTTACGGCGTATTAACGGGGATTTGGGGGGACGATCGGTGGAAATCCCGTGGCTCGCGATCGGCGCCATTCCCTTGCCAGGGGTCCACTCTTTACCGGGCGTGTTCCGCGGGCTTCGGAAAATGGGGACCTGTCACCTTTATAGACGAAGACCGTCATTCCCGCGAACGCGGGAATCCAGCCGGTATCGATAGTGCCGCCGGTATCCGATTGCCTGGACCCCCGCTTTCGCGGGGGTGACGGATGGGCAATATAGTAACGAACAGGTTCAGGTGGTTCGTCATCGCAGTTCCCCCAACGCAAACACCTCCTGCTCGTCGGCCACCCCCTTGAGCGCGTGGAAACCCAAACTCTCCGTCTCCTCATCGAGCCGCACCGCAAACTCGTCCGACAGGATCAGGCCGTAGCCCAGGGTCTTGGTCAGGCCCTCGAGGCGTGCCGTGCGGTTGACGGCCGGGCCCATGACCGTGAAGTCGAGGCGGTCGGGCGCGCCGACGTTGCCGTAGATGACCTCGCCCAGGTGCAGCCCGACGCCGAAGCGGATCTCCGGCTGGCCCGAGCGTTTGCGCCGCATGTTCAGTGCGGCCAGCGCGTTGACGGCGTCCCGCGCCGCTTCGACGGCGGCCGTGCAGGCGTCTTCCTGGGAGCCGTCGGAGCCGACCGGGAAGACGATGAGCATGGCATCGCCGATGAACCTGAGAATCTCACCGCCCCTCGCCGTGACCGCCGCGGCGACGGCCTCGAAATAGGCGTTGAGCATGGCCAGCAGATCCTGCGGCTCCAGGCTCTCGGTCAGCGGCGTGAAATCGCGGAGATCGCTGAACCAGATGGCGGCATGGATGATCTCGCCGTCGCCGCGCTTGATCTGGCCCGACAGCACCCGCTCGCCGGTGCGCGGCCCGACGTAGGTGTCCAATAGCGTGCGCGCCAATTTGCGGGCGGCCAGCACCTCGAAGATCGGCGCGACGAAGGGGACCAGTCCCTCGAAAGCGGCGACGTCCGCATCGTCGAAGCCGGCCTCCGCTTGCGAGGCGACGATCATGGTGCCAACCGTTCGGTCGGAAAAGATCAGGGGCAGGGCCAGGTAATCGGTGGCGCCGTCGGCGGCGAGCTCGAACAGTAGCCGGTGGTCCCGGTCCTCTTCGAGATTTTCGAGGCGGCGGCGGAAGAGCGTTTCCGTCTCGACCACGTGCTGCATGGGGCTGCCGATGTAGGTGTCGTTGTCTTTATAACCGTGCCCGGCGATGCGGTCCGTGACCTGCGGCGTATCCGTCGCCCAGACCAGCGACCAAGCGGCGATCTGCGGGTGGATGGTACGACACCCGATGCGCAACCGCCACAGCGGCGCCCCGGCCTCGACCAGGCGGCGTCCCAGGTTTTCGACGAACACCCTGGGGTCGGCGGTCAGCCGGCCTTCGTGGAACAGCCAATGGATAACGGCGCTCTGCTGCCAGGCCATGGTCGTGATCCCCCCGTCAATCGAAGCCGCCCCGGCGGCGACCCGTGACTATTATCTGGAGCGGGCCGCCCTTCCTGCAAGGGGGCGTTTCGAAACGGAGAATAGGGTGAGAGATTCCGTTTTCTGTTTTCGCCAAACGAGAAGCGGCAGCGGGTGAGGTTCATATTGATGGACATACTACGCTAAACATCGTATGCATAACGTATGATCAAGGGTTGCGCCAACGCGAAGACGCGCCGCGTCCATGAAACAGGGGCGCCGAAGGGTTTTCGCAGGCTGGACGGTGAAAAGGCGGCGGATCGAATGGACGATTTGCAAGCCGCGCTCTCCATCGACAACCTGGCCCCCCTGAAAAGCCTCAGGCTCCACAAGCTGAAAGGCAACTTGAAGGGCTTTTGGGCGATCGACGTCAATGGCCCCTGGCGGATCATCTTCAAACCGACGGCGGCCGGTTTCGATGCCGTCGAGATCGTCGATTACCATTGAAAGGACAACGTGACATGAGAGTCCCGAAACATCCCGGCAAGCTCCTGCGCGATGAACTTCAAGCGCGCGGCCTGTCGGCGAACAGGCTGGCGATCGAAATCCGCGTGCCAGCCAACCGCATTACGGAAATCCTCAACGAGCGACGCTCGGTGACGCCCGAGACCGCCCTGCGTTTGGGTCGGTATTTCGGAACGGGCCCGGAGTTCTGGCTGACCCTGCAGGTCAATCACGACCTCGGCAAGGCGAAGGCCGAGCATGGCGAGGAGATCGAGCGGACTGTGACGGTGGCGGCCTGACAGGCGCACGGGTCGTTGGAAATCCGGTGACGGTTTCCTCTTCTGTTTTTCCGGAAAGGAAAGGGCCTGTTATGCGGCCTACGGAAAGAAGTAAACTGTCACCTTAATGCTAGGGAATGCCGTTCCTGGGGTATTCCCGAGATACGGACCGCCCTGGATACTCGTCGGCGCATTTAGGGCCTGCCTTGGTTTCGCAAGCGGACGGGATTTGAAGATCCAGCCCTCTTCGCCCAACCCCCGATATCGTTGATAAACTCGTCCGAAAGAGTGTTTTGGGCGTCCGCTTCTATTAAGAGCGGACGTTTATTCGCCGCCACTGGCAGATGCTGCGGCGGTTTTTGGCTTTGGTTGGCGG
>Ga0056108_1000057_pt1 | contig 44463 bp, 39 predicted proteins | sample WorMetG1BERMUDA1_FD_83875 | JGI IMG/M metagenome (GOLD analysis project Ga0056108, IMG submission 83875) | Marine gutless worms symbiont microbial communities from Max Planck institute for Marine Microbiology, Germany - Inanidrilus... ... | reverse complement strand
ACAAGGCCGCCTCCGAAAAACCCAACTGACCCGTCAGACGATGCGACATCACAACCCCCGATCAACCTCTATCCTCAATCGAAGGAATCACACCAAACGGATTTATGCAAAGCTCTCAAAAAATGAACATGCGAAACGCAAATGCCTCGAATAGAAAGCATAGTAACTCGTTTGTGCCTGGAAATTGCGGCCGCAACGGACGTTTCCGGAACAACTTAACGTACTGACAAGCCAATGTTCCCGGGCGGCATAGCGGACAAACTAGGAAACAGATATGAAGCGAAGTGGCTGGTTCGCCAGCTATTCCGTGTCTTATACGGTGAGCGGGATTGGCTTCGCTTCGAGGGCATCACGACTGCGTTCGACGGATTCGAATTCGCCGTCGGCTCTGACGATAATACCGAATGGCATCAAACCAAGAAGACCTCGCCGCACGGAAATTGGACTATCCGCGCGCTTGAGCGTGAAGGTGTATTAGAGGCTTTTCGTGACCGGCTTTCTAGTTCTGACGCGGACACCTGTTTCCTTATATCGGAAGCTCCGGCCAAGGATGCGCAAGTCCTCGCGCAGAAGGCCGACGTTGCCAATGATGTGGTCGAATTCGAAAGCAGCCTATCGCAAGAACAATCCAGAGCATTCACGGATTTGGGCGCTATATGGGACGTGGACAAAAGCACCGTATGGCAGTGGCTACGGCGCTCGTTCTTTCAGGTTGAGTCGGAGAACGAACTTGAATCCCACATCGGCATCATGGCGCAGTATGCGTTTGAAGATGCGAGTCGCCAATCTGCCTTCGAGGCGTTACGTGACTATATGGAGCAACGCTTCAACCTTCGGATCACGACTGCAAATCTTCGGCAGGATTTACAGGAGCATCCGCAACTTCGATTCAAAGACTGGGCTCTTGATCCGACGTTGAGGGAAAGGCTTCGCCAAGAAACACAGTCCTATCTCGCGACGTACAGCCCATTCGGGGCGGGCGGCGAAGTCATTGACAGGAAGGAGGCGCGGCAAGTCTTCGACGCCTTGTTGGATACGAAGGCTCCGCCAGTTGCTTTAGTTACTGGCATCGCTGGAAGCGGAAAATCGGGGGTTATCCGACACCTCATCAATTTGCTATTCGAGGCGAGCATTCCTCATCTAGCATTCCGTGTCGATCACCATTTGACCTGTCAAAGACCCGAGGAGTTCGGCCAAGCCATTCTTGGGCGTCAAGAACGTCCAACCGTTACCCATTAGGGGATCACACCTGACGAACGATCTGTCTTGATTATTGACCAGGTTGACGCGGTAAGTGAGGTGTCGGGACGAAACGGCGTCGTAAGAAACGCACTGTTGCAGCTTCTTGACGGTCTATACGCGCTGCGCACCGTGCGAGTCGTCTTGGTTTGCCGAAATTATGATTTTGACAACGACCCTCGCTTGAAGAGCCTTCGAGACAGCCAACGCGAGAATCGCTTTGACATTCCATTACTAGACTGGGAAACGGAAATCGCTCCTGTCGTTGAGACGAAGGGGTATGACCCGGATCGCCTTACGCCTGCCCAAAGGGATTTGCTAAGGCTTCCACTCAATTTAGCGGTCTACCTTGAAGTTGCGGAAGACTCGCTGGCCCTCGCTTCCCGTGACGACTTATTTCGCGCCCTCGTCCGTAAAAAGGAGCGGCAGTTACGTCAGGATCGCAATGTTCCATGGTCGCTCATGCAAGTGATGGAGGCGCTTGCGGATTGGATGAGCGACCGACAGCGTTTGGAAGCTCCCGACGACGTATTGAATGCCTTTCCCGAAGCGCGGGACATCCTTTCGTCTGAGGGACTGATCATTCTCAATCGGCAACATATCAATCTTTTTCCACGAGAGCTTCTTTGACTTTGCCTATGCCCAGGCATTTTCGCGGTCAGCGAAATCCCTGTACGAGATGCTCGTTTCTTCCGAACAGCATCTGTTTCGCCGGACCCAGTGCCGCCAAATATTAGAGGTAATGCGGCAGCAAGATATTCCGCGCTACCTTAAATCGTTGTCTGAAGTCTTGCTGAGCGCCGGCATTCGCTTTCACATAAGGCTCGCTATCGCCCAATGGCTGGGAATACTTGTTCACCCCACCCGCGCAGAGCGGAACATCGTCCTTGAATTGGACAATGCCGACGAGCCATTCTCTACCTTGGTAGACAGCGCCTTTTTCCGTTCCGCTGGTTGGTTTGATTTGCATGTCGAGAGCGGATGGCTGCAAAAACTCCTGAATGACCCTAACGAACAACGCCGCAATTCTGCGTTCTGGTCTGTCGTGACTGTAGCACCAGACCGACCGTCCGAAGTAGCGAAATTACTACGCGAATGGTGGGGTGGTGACGGGGAGCGCTCGGGGGTCTTGTTCGGGTGGTTGGCGAGCTTTCGCAAGGCTGCGCCGAATGCTGATCTCGAACAGCTTTGCGTCGATGTTATTCGATCCAGACCTCCCGGCATCTTCTCCAATGTGTCAGCGCAACGCAGAGAGATGATCTTGGTGACGTGGGTGGAAGAGGATTCCGAACGCGGGGCACCACTTCTGAGGGCTCTGTTTGATACGTGGTTCGACATGCATCCTGGCGATCACCCATTTCGCCACGAGTCGATAAAGGCGCTCGACCTCTATTCGATGGGAAAACTCTGTGAAAAAGCGCCCATCAGTTTTCTTGAGGCAACTCTCGATGCATTCTTGCGATCTCTTCAAATCATTCGTGAAAAGGATGATCGTGGCGAGTGGGATTCCACATTTGATTCGCCAACATACTCGGGGCACTTGATAGGTGACGACGAATTCCTTCAACTGCTCCGAACCGCGTTGCGTGGGGTGGCAGAGTCCGACCCGCAGCGCGCAATCGCATATCTCGACAGTCTACCGGTCAATCTGCACACCGTAGTCCTGCATATCCATCTTAGTACGATTCTGGGAAACCCTCGTGCGTTAACATACCGATTTATGCAGCTCTTGCAGGAAGATGGGCTTCTTACCTGTGGGTGGCACGGTGCTAGATGGAAGTCATTTGCTGATGCAGCCGCCGCCGTATTCCCCTTTTTGACCACGGAAGAAAAAACCGCCGTCGAAAAGGCCGTCTTTGACCAAAGGCCGGAATACCGACAAGCGCTGAGAATTGCTAAAAAAATCTTCGAAGACGGTGAAGACGATGCATTCTACACCCGTGGGCACGTGATTCATTGCCTCAATGAGTCTGGCTTTGAGCAGTGGTGCGCACTCAAGACCATTGGGGAAGAACATTTGTCTTCGTTGGGACGACATTACTTCCACATGCTCGACCGGAAGTTCCCGAGGAGAACTGTACCCAAGCCTTGGCACAATGAAGCCTATTGCGTTGGATCACCCATTAAGTTTGAGCATGCCGAACACATGTCGGATCTACATTGGCTCAAGGCCATCAAGAAGCATGACAAAGAGCATGACTTTCCCCGTGGACCGGATGGAGGCGGGCCGCACGAACTGGGGCAGATTCTTCGAAAATGCGCGAAGGCCAAGTTGGCTCGATTTGTCGCGTTGCTGGCGCAAATACCGGAAGACGCCCCGCACACATACATATCCAATATTCTTTGGGCGATCATCGAACACGAAAAAGCGCCGGATGATGTTGCCCGAGATGCCATTTTGCATGCTCACAACCGCACTGGACGGCCTTACGGAGAGGATATTGCACGCATCGTTTCCCGCATGCCTAATCTTGCGAGCAACGATGAGATTTTTGAGATCCTTATGTATTACGCCGAACACGGCAGCGCGGAAGAAGACCCGGAATCCGAGAAAGAACGCATTGATCGCGAAACTGCGTCAATCCGGGATTTGATGGACTACGGTCAATCGCTACGTATTCGCGGCGTCAACGGAGCTCGTAGTGAGGCAACCGAAGCATTGGAATACGTGCTATGGAATGTGGCAAGTCGCACCGAGGCAATTCGGAATTTTGTCGCGAAGAGAGTAGATATCGAACCTCTCGTCAGCATCCGCTGTGCGTTAATAGGGCCTCTCAAGCCGGTGTATAATTATGATAGAGAGGATTGCGGCGAGCTTGTCGAGCGGCTCGTTTCGGCATATTCCGCAGCAGGCAATTCTCTTCCATCTCCGAGCGCTAACGAATTGACGCCACTCATTACTCGGGTAGGCATTGAGTTATTACCCTATCTACTCTATGGCGCACCTGCCCCGGCGAGGCGAATGCTTGACAGACTCCGGAATGCCGATAGTGAATTTATGCGAATGGTTGCTGCGTTCCATGTCATACGTTCTAGCTTCGGACTCGAAGAATTCATGGAAGAGGCTGATGCTATTATCGAGCGAGGTGGTCAATATCGAATATTGGCCGCCGAGATTACGGCGCACATGGTGTCAGTGGCGGAATACCAAGACCGCGTCTGCGCGTTGTTGATCCGTTTTTATTACGATGATGACGAGGAAGTCAGAAAAAAAGCTTCTTCCGCATTCTCGCACGCCGATCCTACTCAAACTGCCAACGCGGACTTGATTTTGTCTGCCTATCTTGAATCTCCGGCATTTGATGGGGAAGATTTCTGGTTCTTCGAGTTCCTGAAAAAGACTGATGTACCGATCGCAGATCATTTGATCGCTGCCGCCGAAAAACTGTTGGCCGAAAAGGCCGAAACCGATAGCTCTCAGTGGGCTTTTCGGGACTTTCACCATCTTCACGAGCTTATTCAAGTCGAATACACAGCCTCTGAACACGATCCCGGACTACGGCGGCGCTTGCTGGATATCATTGATCTCTGTCTTGAGCAGGGTATCCATGGCACGGATAGCATTCTTAGTGCGCATGATCGGGCGGTCTAATACTCGATGGGCATTGAACAAGAATTCGGCTCTTACGTTGGCGGATGAACTACTTAATTTCCCTCGAAGGGCCTGTGTTCGGGGGTGACTCGAATTAATGGCGCGGGACACACCTAACGCAAGGAATGACGTTAACCCTCACCCCCAACCCTCTTGAGTAGATCCACCAAAATCGCCTTCTCGTCCGCGTCCAGCCCTTCCGCCATGCGCGCCTCGTGGTCCTCGACCATGGGGCCGAGCTTGTCGGTGAGGGCACGGCCCTTGGGCGTGAGGGAAAGTTCGTTGGAGCGGCGGTCGGTTTCGGAGGGGTGGCGGTCGACGAGGCCGCGGGTCTCGAGGCCGTCGATGACGGCGACCATGGTCGAGCGTTCGATACCGAGCGCACGGGCCAGCGCCGACTGGCTGAGGCCGTCGTTGGCGCCGATCAAGGCCAGCACGCCGTACTGGCCGGGCGTGATCTTCTCGGCGGCCATGGTCTTGCGGAAGTCCTCGAAGACGGCGGCCTGGGCGCGGCGTAGGTGGTAGCCGACGAGGCCCTCGAGGACGCTGCGGTCGACGGGCTCTGCCGGACCGGAGCCCGTTTCCGGGCGTTTGCTTGCGGTGCCAGCGCTCATGCGCGGCCTCCGACCCTAGCGCTCATGCGCGGCCTCCGACCCTAGCGCTCATGCGCGGCCTCCGACCCTAGCGCTCATGCGCGGCCTCCGACCCTAGCGCTCTTGCGCGGCCTCCAATCTTAGCGCTCATGCGCGGCCCCCAACTTCGTCAGCGGCGATCTGGCGCAGCTTGAAGCACTGCACCTTGCCGGTCGGCGTGCGCGGGAAGTCGTCCAGGTATACGAAGCGGCGCGGGCATTTGTAGATCGACAGGTTGCCGGTCAGGTCGGCGCAGATCTCTTCTTCCAGGGCTTCGCGGTCGGCGCCCGGATCGGCGAGGATCATGCAGAGCGCCAGGCGCACGAAGCCGGACGTGTCGGTGACGCCGACGACGGCGGCCTCCATGACCTTCGGGTTGTCCAGTACACGCTCCTCGATCTGGACCGGGCTCACCCATTGGCCGGAGATCTTCAGCATGTCGTCGCCGCGGCCCTGGTGGTGGAACCAGCCCTTGTCGTCGAGGACGAACATGTCGCCGGTGCGGTACCAGCCGTCCTTGAAGGCTTCCGTCGTCTTGTCGGGTTGGTTCCAGTAGCCGTCGGCGAGCGTCGGCGCCTTGACCCAGAGGATGCCGGGAACGCCGGCATCCTTGATCGGGGCACCGTCCTCATCGGTCAGTTTGACCTCGATCCCGGGGTAGGGTTTGCCGGTGGCGCCGGGGGCGAATTTCTTGGGAGCATTCCCGATGAACATGACCAGGGCCTCGGTGGCGCCGATGCCTTCGAGCAGCGGCTGACCGGTGACCGTCTGCCACTGGCGGCACAGCGGTTCCGGCAGCCGCTCGCCGGCCGAGATGAAATGGCGCACGTTCCGGAATGCCGGCGAGCCGGCGAAACCGCCGCTGACCAGGGCCCGGTAGAAGGTGGGCACGCTGAACACCACGTCCGGCTTGTGGGTCTCGATGGTGTCGGCGATATCCTCCGCGTTTGGCCAGCCCGCGTGCACAACCATGGTGGCGCCGAGTTTGAGTCCGGCCAGCAGCATGTGACCGAGGGAAAAGGCGAAGAACAGCTTCGAGGAGCAGAATAGCCGGTCGCCGGGGCGGACGCCATAGACGTCCTTGAGGTACTTCGGCACGTGGGCAAGCGAGGCGAGCCGGTGGACGGCGGCCTTCGGTTCGCCGGTGGTGCCCGACGTATACATCCAAAGGGCCGTGTCTTCGGGATCGAGTTGAACCGAATGCATGCGTTCGTCGCGCCCGACCATCAGGGACAGGATATCGTCAATTCCGTCAGCACGATCGGTGACCACGACCGGTGGAAAGCTATTGCTCATTCCCTTGGCGCGTTCGACGGTCTCCAGGAACTGGCTGTCGGCGACGAGCAGCTTGCAGCCGCTATCGGCGACCATGAAGGCGAGTTCCTGGGCCGAGGCGCGGAGATTGATGGCGACAGGCACGGCGCCGATCTTCATGGCGCCGAGATAGACGTAATAAAATTCCGGGCCGTCGTCGGCGAGCAAGAGCACCCGGTCCTGCGTGCCGACGCCGAGTTCGGCGAAGGCACCGCCGCAACGGGCGGCGGCCGCCTGCAATTCGGCGTAAGTGACCTTGCGATCGCCGGCGATGACCGCCGCCTCGTCGGCCTGGCCGTTCTTCAGGGCCGGCCCCAAGAGTTCGTCGGCGGCGTTCATGGCGTCCCGTTGCGTCCCCACGCCCGTTTTCGGGATTCGTTCGTATGCCGAACGAGTTTCCGCCGGACCCCGCCGGTCTGTCAAGAGAGCGGATGCAGGGTGCTGCCCGGTAAGACGGTCAGCTTTTGTCCTTACTGGCGTGGAACGGTTTGACGTCGGTGGCCTCGAAGCGCCGCCGGCCCGGTTCCGGCGCGCTCAGCGGCTCGGCCGGATGATGAGCTCAAGAGACCGTTTGGCGAGGCGCTGGTATTCGGCCGTCGCCTTGCTCTTCCAGGCAACGTCGTCGTCGGTCAGCTCGCGCACTACGCGGGCCGGTGACCCGACGGCGAGATGCCGGGCCGGCACCTCGAAACCGGCGCGCACGAACGACAGCGCGGCGACGATGGCCGCCTCGCCGATGACTGCCTCGTCCATGACCACCGCGTTCCTGCCGACGAGCGCGTTCCTGCCGACGCGACAGCCGTGGATGACCGCGCCATGGCCGATGTGACCGTCCTCCTCGATCACCGTCTCGGCGCCGGGGAAGCCGTGCATGACGCAGGTGTCCTGGACGTTGACGCCGCGCTCGATGACCAGGCGCCCGAAGTCGCCGCGCAAGGACGCCGCCGGGCCGATATAACAATCGGGGCCGACGATGATGTCGCCGATGAGGATCGCGTCCTCGTGGACGTAGGCGGCCGGGTCGATGACCGGTACCAGGCCGTCGAATGCGTAGACCTTAGGCATGGCACAGCCGTAGCCGCGCGGCGCCATATCGTCAAGACCCGCCCGCGGCGGCTTTGCCGTTGCGTCCGCCGCCGCCACCCCGCAAAATGCGGCGAAAGCGGCGTTGATGGAGGATGGCGACATGCAGACGATCTTCGTCATGGTGAAATGCGAGTTGGGCAAGGTCTACGACGTGGCGGCCGAGATCGCCGACACCGTCGACCCGCCGCCGTCGACCTATTCTATCTCCGGCGCCTACGATCTTCTGCTGATGTTCAATCTCGACAAGGAAGTTGACGTCGGGCACTTCGTGACCAGCACCGTGCAGACCGTTCCCGGCATCCGCGACACCTATACGATCGTCGGCTTCAAGGCGTTCTGACGACGCGGTCCCCGACCGGACCTCCCGGAAACCGTGACATGAGCAAAACCCGCGTTGCATTCCTGGGCCTCGGCCGCATGGGCATCGGCATGGCCGGGCGCCTGGTCGATGCCGGTTTCGACGTTGCCGTCTACAACCGAACGGCGGTAAGGGCAGACCCCCTGGTCGAGCGCGGTGCCCACCTGGCGGAGAGCCCGCGCGACGCCGCCGCGGGGGCTGAAGCCGTGGTCTCCATGGTCGCCGACGACGATGCGTCGCGGGCCGTCTGGCTCGGCGACGATGGCGCCTTGGCGGCCCTCGATCCCGGTGCGTTCGTCATCGAATGTTCGACCCTGTCGCACGGCTGGGTCCTGGAGCTGAGGGGCCACGCCGCGGACCGGGACCTGCGCTATATCGACAGCCCGGTCACCGGGTTGGCCGACGTCGCCGCCGCCGGCGCGCTGACCCTGCTGGTCGGTGCCGCGGCCGACGATCTCGCCGCCGCCGATGTTTACCTCGTCCCCTTGTGCGAGCGCATCTTCCACTTCGGTCCGATCGGCGCCGGCACGGCCTACAAGCTGATGATCAACCTCATGGGCGCCGTGCAGATCGCGGCTGCGGCCGAGGGCATGACCATCGCCGAGAAGGCCGGGCTCGACCTCGATGCGGTGGCCGACGCCATCGCCGTCGGCCAGGCGGCGAGCCCGCAGGTGGTTCGCAACACGCGCAAGATGGCCGACGCCCGGCACGACACGGACATCACCTTCACGCCACCGCTCAGGCTCAAGGACGCCTCCTACGGTGTCCGGATGGCCCGGGACCTGGGCCTGTCCGCACCCTTCGGCAGCACTGCCTGTGAGACCTTCCGCAGGCTCTGCGAGATGGGCTATGAAACCGAGGATGAGAGCGTCGTCATCCAGGCGGCGCGGAAAGATACCACGTGATTCCAATGGCATAAGGCGCTTCGTGGAGCGCTGACGGCCCCCGGCCATGACCTGAATCATCGCGCGAAACCGCCAAATCTGGGACACTTATACTCGGGCGATTCCGTGCTCTTTTCGACAAAAGGCCTGACGGACGCCTTCGGGAAGACTTCGAACGGGAGCGTGATATGGCGGACATGTTCCGATTCGCCGATGATCTCGGCCCTCTGAAAATCATTCATGTTCAAGATGCCGGTATCGGCTTGAAAGCGGTATTGGTGATCGACAACGTCGCCGCCGGTCCATCGATCGGCGGTTTACGTATGGCGTCGGACGTCACCGTAGAGGAGTGTTTCCGGCTGGCCCGCGCCATGACCTTGAAGAACGCGGCGGCCGGTCTCCGTCACGGCGGCGGCAAATCGGTGATCGTCGGCGATCCGGGGATGCCTAAGACCGACAAGGAACGCCTGATCCGGGCCATGGCGGCGGCGCTCCGCGGCGAGGACATGTACATCTTCGGCCCCGACATGGGCACCAACGAGGAATGCATGGCCTGGGTCCACGACGAGATCGGCCGCGCCATCGGCCTGGCCCGCGAACTGGGCGGCATTCCACTGGACGAGCTCGGGGCCACCGGTTTCGGCCTGGCCCAGGCGGCCGAGGTGGCGGCCGATTTCGACGGTCTCGACCTCACCGGTGCGCGGGTCGCGGTCCAGGGTTTCGGTTCCGTCGGCATCCACGCGGCCCGGTTCCTGGCCGAGCGCGGCTGCGTTCTGGTCGCGGCGTCGGATTCGAAAGGCGCGGTGCTCGATGCCGGCGGTCTCGACATCGAGGCGCTGGCCGCCCTGAAAGCGGCGGATTGCGACATCCTGATCCCGGCGGCCCGGCCCGACGTCATCCACGAGGGCAACGTGGACGACGTCAAGGCGCGCCTCATCCTGCAGGGCGCCAACATCCCGGCGACGGCGCAAGCCGAACAGCGCCTGAGCGAACGCGGGATTACCAATCTGCCCGACTTCATCGCCAACGCCGGCGGCGTCATCTGCGCCGCCATGGAATACGCCGGTGCCAACCAGACGACGGCCTTCGACACCATCAAGGACAAGATCCGCGACAACACGCTCGCGGTCCTCGAGAGCGCCAGGGCCGACGGCGTGGTGCTCCGCGAGGCGGCAGTCCGGCTCGCCACCGAGCGGGTGCGGACGGCCATGTCCATGCGCCGCTGGGGCTCGTTCTAGGAGGGCGCCGGCAAAAGGAGGAGAAATGTACAGGATCCGTTTTCACGGACGCGGCGGCCAGGGCATGAAGACGGCCAGCCGCATCCTGGGAACGGCGCTCTTTTTGGAAGGTTACGAGGTCCAGGACGCGCCGCGCTACGGCGCCGAGCGCCGCGGCGCGCCGATCTTCGCCTACGTTCGTGCCGACAAGCGGCCGATCCTCGAGCGCGGCGTCATCACCCGGCCCAACCTGGTCGTCGTCGCCGACGATACGCTCTTGGGCGTGCCCGCGGCCGGCATCATGCAGGGCGTCGACGCCCATACGATCCTGCTGATCGCCGGCGGTGACGAGGCGGCCCTGTGGCGCGACCGCCTGGCCACGGAGGCGACGATCGTCATGGTGCCCGGCCCCGTCGGCGAGACGGCCGCCGGGAGGCCGCATGTCGGTGTCGCTTCGGCGGCGGCGGCGGCGCGATTGCTGGGAGTCGTCGGCCGGCATAGACTGATCGAAGCGGTCGACGAGGAACTGGCCGGACTGGGCAAAGAGGCGCTGGCCGAAAACAAGGTCCAGGCCCTGGATGCCTTCGTATCCGCCGGCGCCCTCTCCGGTGTCGTCGAGGAAGGACCGGAATTCCCGGCGCGACCCGGTGATGCGGACTGGATCCAACTGCCGGCGGATCCGGCCGATGTCTCGGCCCCGGCCATACACGCCGAACGAACCAGCGTGCAGGTCAGGACCGGCCTGTGGCGCACCCTGCGCCCCATTGTCGACACCGAGCGCTGCCGCAAGTGCGTCTGGGTCTGCGGTTCGCTCTGTCCCGACGGTGTCATCTTCCCCGATGTGGAAGGCCATGCCGCCATCGATTTCGATCACTGCAAGGGGTGCCTGGTCTGCCTGGCCCAGTGTCCGTGGCATGCCATCGAGGCAGTCAGTGCCGGAGCGCGCGGCCCGCGAAGCCGAGGCCCGAGCCCCGGCCGAGAAAGGAGTTCGGTCATGACCCGCAAACTGCTCACCGGCAACGGGGCGGCGGCCTGGGGCGCGCGACTGGCCGGTGCCGAGTACATGCCGGTGTTTCCGATCACCCCGCAGACGGAGATCATCGAGACCCTGGGTGAGTGGATCGACCGGGGCGAGATGGCGGCCCGCATGGTGACCCTCGAATCCGAGCATTCCATGGTCACCGCGGCCGGATCGGCCGCCGCCACCGGGGTCCGCACCTTCACGGCGACCTCGAGCCAGGGCCTGCTCTACGCCATCGAGATGCTGTTCACCGTCTCCGGCTGGCGGGCACCCTTCGTCCTGGTCAACGTTTCGCGCGGTGTCGCCACCCCGGTGACCCTGGAACCCGACCACAACGACGTGCTGGCGGCTCGCGACTCGGGCTTCCTGCAGATCCACTGCGCCACCTGCCAGGAGATCGTCGACGCGATCCTCATCGCCTATCGCCTGGCCGAGGACGCCGCCGTGCGCCTGCCGGTGATCGTCAACCTGGACGGCTTCTACCTGTCCTTCACCCGCGAGCCGGTCGACCTTCCCGATACCGAGGCGGCGGCCCGTTTCCTGCCACCCTTCGACGCCGGCACGCTGGCCTTCCGGGCCGGCCATCCGGTCAGCGAGGCCGTCGCCGTATTGGGCGGCGGGCCCTATTCCTACTTCCGTTACCAGATCCACCTGGCTGCCGAAGCGGCGCTCGATGTCTTTGACCAAACCGCCGGTGTTTTTGAAGCGACCTTCGGGCGCCGCTATGAGGCAGTCGAGCGTTACCGCATGGATGATGCCGATGTGGCCTTCCTGATGATCTGGTCCTTCGCCACCAAGGCGAAGGCGGCCGTCGGCCGGCTGCGCGCCGCCGGCCACAAGGTCGGCCTGGTGCGGCCGCGGCTGCTAAGGCCGTTCCCGGAAGCGGCCCTGCGTGCGGCGCTGAAAGGCGTCAAGGGCGTTGCCGTCGTCGACCAGAACCTGTCCATGGGCAAGGGCGGCATCCTCTTCGCCGAGGTCGCCTCCGCCCTCTATGGGCTCGACGGCGCACCGGTCCTGGTTAGTTTCATCGGCGGTCTCGGTGGGCGCGACATCGACGCCGACGACTTCGCCGAAATGGCCGCTGTCACCCAAAAGGCCGCCGATACGGGCGAGGCGCCGCCGCCCAGGCTCCTGTTCGACGCCGATGAATTGGCCGAGGTCCGCAAGCTGCAGACCCTGGCCGCCGTCGAGTGGCCGAAGGAATCCGAGCCCGAACCCGAGCCCAAGTCAGAGGAGGCGGCGTCATGAGCGAGAGCGCCTTCAAACGCATGCGCGACCTGCCGTCCTACCACTTGCTCGGTGCCGGCACCGCCATGTGCGCCGGCTGCGGCGGCATGCAGGCCGTGCACGAGATCTACGATCTCCTCGGCGAGAACACGGTCTTCGTCAACGCCGCCGGCTGCATGACCCTGCTGTCGGTCTATCCGTTCACGCCGTTTCCGGGCTCCTGGCTCTATACGGCCATGGCCTCGGCCCCGGCCGGCGCCCAGGGTATCCGCGACGCCTTGGATATCCTGAAGGCCAAAGGCCGCATCGAGTCGTCGGAAGACCTGCAGGTCGTCACCCTGACCGGCGACGGGGCCGCCTACGGCATGGGCCTGTCGCCCACCTCCGGGGCCATCGAGCGCGGCCTCGACTTCCTCTATATCTGCTACGACAACGAAGGCTACGGCAACACCGGTCAGCAGACCTCCGCCGCGACGCCGCATGGGGCGCGGACGGCGACGGCGACCGGCGCGGCCGGTTACGGAGGCGATAAGAAAGACCTGTTCGCCATCTGGGCGGCCCACGAGCCGGCCTATGTGGCCACCGTCATCGGCTCCGACCCCCTCGATCTCGCCCGCAAGGTGGAAAAGGCCAAGGCGCTGACTGGGCCGCGCCTGATCATCACCCTATCGCCGTGCCCCACGGGCTGGGCCTACGACCCGCAGCAAACCGCCGAGATCGGCCAGCTCGCCGTGCGCACCGGTGTCTGGCCCTTGAAGGAATTCGTGGACGGCAAGGTCGTCCATACCCGTAAACCGCATCCGCGGCTGCCCGTCGAGGAGTACCTGAGACCCCAGGGCCGCTTCCGCCATCTGTTCGAGCCGGAACGCAACGAGGCGCTGCTGGCGGAGATCCAGGGACGGGTCGATGCCTATTGGGAGGCCGTCGAACACCAGGCATGAACGCCGAGACACGGTCACTCAGCTATTATCATGCCGGCGGCGCCGAACCGCTCCTCGGCGCCACCATCTCCGAACATTTCGCCGCCGTCGTCGATGTCAATTCTGATCGCCTCGCCGTCATCAGCCGCCCGCAGGACCGACGTTTGACCTATGGGGAGCTGGCCGAAGCCGTAAACGACCTGGCCCGTGGACTGGTCGGCCTGGGATACGGGCGTGGTGACCGCATCGGTGTGTGGTCGACCGACAACATCGAATGGCTCATGATCCAGATGGCGACGGCGCGCATCGGCGCCGTCCTGGTCACCATCAACCCGGCCTATCGGCCGCGCGAACTCGCCTATGCGCTGGAACGCGCCGAGGTCCAGGGCCTGTTCCTGATCCCGGCCTTCCGGACCAGCGACTACGCCGCCATGATGACCGGGATCCTGCCGTCGATGATGGAAGGCGACCCCGAACTCAATGACCCGGCGCTGCCGCTCTTGCGCCGCGTCATTGTCTACGACCCAGCCGATCCCATGGGAACCATCCGGCCCCATCCCGGCTTCACCCTGTGGCGGGAGGTCATCGACGCCGGCGGGTGCGTCGACAGACAGGAACTCGACCGCCGCACGGCGGCGCTGGACCGCGACGACGTCATCAACATCCAGTTCACGTCGGGCACGACCGGCTTCCCCAAGGCGGTGATGCTGAGCCACCACAACATCCTCAACAACGCCACCTTCGCCGCCCGGCGCTTGCGCTTCACGCCGGACGACCGGCTCTGCGTGCCGGTGCCCTTCTACCACTGCTTCGGCATGGTGCTGGCCAATCTCCTGTGCCTGTCGGTCGGCGCCTCGGTCGTCATCGACGCCGAACACTTCGACGCCGAAGCGACCCTGGAAGCGGTGGCCGAAGAGCGCTGTACGGCCCTTCACGGCGTGCCAACCATGTTCATCGCCGAACTCGAACACCCGCGCTTCGCCGACTATGAACTCTCGAGCCTGCGCACCGGCATCATGGCCGGCGCCCCCTGTCCGGAACCCTTGATGAAACGCGTCATCGAGGACATGTTTTGTTCCGAGATCCTGATCGGCTACGGCCAGACCGAGGCGTCGCCGCTGACCCACCTGACCGAACCCGACGATTCCATCGAGCGGCGCACGCAAACGGTCGGGTGCAACATGGCGCACCAGGAGGTCAAGATCGTCGGGCAAGACGGCGAAACCCTGCCCGTCGGCGCCATCGGCGAGGTCTGTTTTCGCGGCTACCATGTGATGACCGGTTATTACGGGGACGCACAAGCCACCGACGAGGCCATCGACGCCCAAGGCTGGCTCCATTCGGGCGACCTCGGGACCATGGACGCCGACGGCTACCTGCGCATCACCGGGCGCCTCAAGGAGATGATCATCCGCGGCGGCGAGAACGTCTACCCGGCCGAGATCGAGGCCTGCCTCTTCGCGCATCCGAAGATCGCCCAGGCCGCCGTCTTCGGCATCACGGATGAACGCCTCGGTGAGGAGATCATGGCCTGGGTGCAGCCGCACGAGGGCGAGGCGCTAAATGAAGGGACGGTGCACGCCCACTGCGCCGCCAACCTGGCGCATTTCAAGGTGCCCCGATACGTCTGGATCGTCGACGACTTCCCGACCACGGTCACCGGCAAACTGCAGAAGTTCCGCATGCGGGAGATTGTTGAGGAGAAGATGCGGGCAGATTTCCGCTGAACGTGACGGCGATCGGTGCATCCCTTCAGATTGCGCCAACGGACCGCTGTTACCGCGAAACGGCGCCTATCTTATTCGAAAGGTCCGCGTCGTCCTCCCAGCCACCAAGCGTATTCACGCGGGTCTAGGACGCGGCTTCGTCGTTCTGCTTGAGCTCGGCCAGCGAGTTTTCGCCGGTCGAGCTGTCACCCGCGTCGCTGGGAATTGGCGCCAACATTCACGCAGACCCGCAAAAACCTGCCTGCGAAACCAGTGATCCAATTGTCAAGCTTCGTTGGGTCAGTTGTTCAGTTCACTTGACGGTAATGCCTTGAATGATGACGTTCGAATCGCATCTTAACAAGAACGTCTGGGAGTGGGACTACCGTCTCAGAATGACGAAGTGATGTATCGAACACAGGGAGATTAAAATGAGAAAGACGATAAGAATGGCGATGCTGGTATCAGCCAGCACCGCAATCTTGTTGGCCTCGACCGCCGCCCATGCCGCAGATAAGGTGAACGCTGCGTTTTTCCTAGAATGGGCGACCCCGAACCAAATCGCCAAGGTCGACAAAGCCTACGATAAGGCGATGGGTGTGCCGGTCAATTGGACCGACTTCAAGACCGGCGTGGCGATGACGGAAGCCATGCTGTCAGGCGACATCGACATTTCCTATTCACAAGGTCTGGCGCCGTTCGTTACGGCCATCCAGCAAGGCGCGCCGCTTAAGATGATCGGCATTGCCGTCGTCTACGAAGCCAACGACTGCTTCGTCAAAAACGGCCTCGGCATCGACTCCTCGAATGCCTCCGAACTGGAAGGCAAGACCGTGGCCGTGCCGTTGAACACAATGGCTGACTATGCTTTCCGTCGCTACATGGCATCTCTGAAGGTCGACGTCTCGACCATGAAGATCGTCGATCAGGCGCCGGCGGACGGGGCGCAATCCCTGGCCGACGGATTGGTCGATATGGCCTGTATCTTCGGCGGTGCGTCGGCCAAGGCGGCCGGCGAAGTGGGCACGCCCATCATGACCAAAAAACAGAAGGTCGACGCCGGAATCGGTTCCTTCGACGTGATTTCCGTGACGGAAAAATTTGCGACCGAGAACCCGGAACTGGTGCGGACGTTCCTCGAGGTGACCGAAGAGGCTAACCGCGCCTGGAAGGCGACGGACTCGCAGATCGCCAAGGTCGCTAAGGATGCCGGCATGAACGTCCCGACGACCAAAAAGCAGATGGCGGATTTCATGTTTCCGACCGCCAAGGTGCAGCTTGAGCAGTACTTCAACAAGGGCGGCATCGCGGCTTCCGCCGCCGCGTCGCTCGGGTTGGTCTTCTCCGGTGATTCCGATGGCTCGAAAATCGCCAAGACCATCGACGGCTCGTTCCTGAACTAACTGGAACCCATGGGGTGTCGGGGATACCGCTGATTGCGGTCTCCTCGTTCACCCGTTGGGCCGCCGAGATTTCAGGCAAGGCCCCTAGCCCCGCCTGAAGCGGGTCGACGATTGACTTCGTGCCGCCGCGCTTGAATGATCGAGGCCCTGTGTGGTTTCCATGTCCAAGGACACCGCAAGGTCACTGCACATTGAAGATCCCGCAACGCCATGGCTGACCTCGTATGTGAAGACCTGAACATGACCTTCACCATTCCGCAGACCGGCGGGGTGGTGGAAGCGCTGAAAGATATCAATTTCACCCTGAAGAAGGGCGAGTTGTTGTCTGTCCTCGGGCCGTCGGGCTGCGGTAAGACGACGCTCCTGAACATGATCGCCGGATTCCTGAACCCCACATCGGGGGCGGTGTCGCTGGGTGGCAAGGTGATCGACGGCCCGGGTCTCGAGCGCGGCATGGTTTTCCAGCAAGGCGCCCTGTTCGAATGGTTGCCGGTCTCGAAAAACGTCGACTTCGGGCTGAGGATGAAGAATACGGACCCGGTCGAGAGCCGGGAGCTTGTCGAAAAGTGGCTCGAAATCGTCGGCTTGCAAGGGTTCGGCGATACCCCGACCTATCAGTTGTCGGGCGGCATGCAACAGCGCGTCGCGCTGGCCCGCTGTCTTGTCAACGACCCGGAAGTGATTTTGATGGATGAGCCGCTCGGCGCCCTTGATGCGTTGACGCGCGAGAAGATGCAGTCCTTGGTTCTCGAACTGTGGAAAGAAACCGGCAAGACGATCATCATCATCACGCACTCAGTTGAAGAGGCCCTGCTCCTGGGCGAGCGCCTGTTCGTCATGGCGCCGCGACCGGGCCGCGTCCACAAGGAGTACAACCTCCCCTTCGCCGAACGCGGACTCACGGAATCACTCCGCGATATCAAGAAGGATGGACATTTCAACGAGGTCCGCGAAGAGATCCTGACCATGATCTGGAACATGGAAGAGGAGATCATGGGCCGTGTTTGAGTGGCTCTCCGACAATCGCGCCTCGATCGCCGCCGTCATCATTCTCATTTTGGTGGCGATGTTGATCTGGTCCATTTCCGTCGGCAGAAAGCAAAGTACCTTGAGAGCCAAGGACGAGGTTTTCGGCGACCCGGTTCGGACCCGCGGCGGCTGGTACTGGGCCGTCTGCGGCGTGGCGACCCTGATGCTGGTCTGGTTCTATTTCTCCTGGGGCATCGGCCGGGCCTATTTCCCGAATGCCGCCAATGAGATGTGCCAAGTCGCCAAACTCGAAGCGGTGGTCTCTCCGATCAAGGCGGCGCTGCCCATCGGCTCGCGTTACTACAAATCGACGCTGCTTGTGGCGCGCAACACGGCCCAACTCGACGCCTTGCAGGCGGAACTGCCGTCGGGTGCATTTTCGCCTCCGGAGCGAACCGAGCTCGGCAATCTGATCGGCGAAGTGCGCAGGCTCATGATCAATTCCTCGGACCCGAGAAACCTCAGTCGCGAGGCCACGGGCATGCTCGATCAGCTCGTGTTCAAATTGAACGTGCTCAGCTCCGAATTGCGGGCGGGGTCGGACGGCCTGAACCCCACGGCCGAGGCCCTGGCGCAGCCGAAATGGGGCACGACCCACATCGAGATCCCCATATTGCCCGTGACTCCGCGGGGCGTGCTGTTCGACAACGTCGCGACCAAGGCAGGTGAGGTGGCGACGCTGTTTCGCAAGATCAGGAACCACCCGCCGGCGAACGCCGCGATCATCGCCGACGTGAAGTCCCGCATCGCCGAGTTCAAGGCCATCAATGATAACGGCGGCTTCGATGAGCGAACCAAGGCAAGGCGCGCCGGCTACGTCAAATCGGTGGAGCGCATTTTCAGACGTCTGGATGACGGTACCATCTTCCCGGCCAATTCCCTGGACGGCGTAAATTCGGCCATTGTCGGGTTGGATGCGGCCAGGGACTACGCCCGGGGCGACTTGAAGGTGATACAGTCGGTCCTGTTTCCTGGGCAAGGCGTCGTGAAATCGCGGACCCAGTGTTCCGAACAGGGATCGGCGCGATGGCTTCCCAAGCCAACGGATGTCATCGCAACGTTTCTCAAGCTGTCGAACCCCGACATCGAAGGCGGCGGCGGCTACAAGGGGATTCCGCTTTTATGGTGGAAGTGGCTGCCGGTGGCCGACCTCGCGGATTTCCTGGTGCCGGATTGGATTGCCGATATCTGGCCGGGGGACTACGCCCAGCACGGCCCGGACGGAACGATTACACCCAACTTCAAGGACAAGCTGCTCGACTTCGCCCGCGGCAAGGTGGACCTGGGCGCCATTCCCGTGCTCGACGGCCATTTGTGGGATTCGGTGTTCCGGGTTCTCGTCGCCCTCGGGCTCGGGATCTTCCTCGGCGTGCCTTTGGGCTTGTTCATGGGCGTATCGAGGTTCTTCAAGTCGTTTTTCGATCCGCTGATCGAACTCTACCGACCCGTCCCGCCGTTGGCCTGGGCACCGCTCATCCTCACGATCTTCGGCATTACCGACGACGGAAAGATCTTTCTCCTGTTCATGGTCGCCTTCGCCATAATGGTCATCTCGGCGCGCACCGGCGCCTCCGGAACCCAGCTGTCGAAGATCCGCGCCTCACATTCGCTGGGGGCCTCGGACCAGCAGATCATGTGGAACGTCATTCTTCCCAATGCGCTGCCGGAAATCCTCACCGGGGTCCGCATTGCCATCGGCGTCTGCTGGGGGACCTTGGTAGCGGCTGAAATCCTGGCCGGTACGACCGGCGTCGGGTTCATCGAGAACATCGCCCGGACCGTCTCCGACTACGAGCTCATTTGGGTGACGATCCTTATCATGGGCGTACTCGGCCTGATGTTTGATCTCATTATGCGGTGGGTGATCGAGAAGACGATCCCGTGGCGCGGCAAGGGCTAATTCCCGCGTTCAAAGTAAGCCCGCAGTGATCGGGGAAGTGTCAGAAATCCGATCGAAAAGCAGTCGTCATCCTCCAGGAGATGAAATGACGACCTCGGGGCGAATGCGGCGGTACCACTCGAAGACCGTTGCTGTCTGCTCTTCGGAACGAACGGTCTCCCGGGAGTTGGCGAACCGCCAGTGTCGGAAAACCCGATCCGATGCGACGAGCCGGTGGCGAAGCCGGGCCGCTACGCTGGCCAAGTAACCCGCTCACGCGTTGCCGGCCATTCGAACGAAAAAAGGCCCGCCTCGCGGGCGGCCCTCTTCAATTCCGGTTGGCTCTTTACGTCAGAGCTGACCCAGCATTGTCTCGGCGCTGGTGGCACCGAACTCGCCGGCCGGGTCAATGGCGACAGATTTGACGACGCCGTCCTCGGCGACGAGCGCGAAGCGCTGGCAGCGCATGCCGAAACCGCGCTCCGTGAGGTCGAGTTCGAGGCCGGTGGCCTTGGCGAAGACGGCGCTGCCGTCGGCCACCATCATGACCTTGTCGCCGGCGCTGTGTTCCTTGCCCCAGGCACCCATGACGAAGGGGTCGTTGACGGCGATGCAGACGATGGTGTCGACGCCTTTGGCCTTGAGCGCCTCGGCGTTGTCGACGAAGCCGGGCAGGTGGCGGGCCGAACAGGTCGGTGTGAAGGCGCCCGGCACGCCGAACATGGCGACGGTCTTGCCCTTGAAAATGTCGTCGCTCGAAATGCCTTCCGGGCCTTCGGCACCCATGGTGGCGAGGTCGATGGACGGAATGGTGTCTCCAGCTTGAATGGTCATGGTGGGTCCCCCCTTTTCGATGAGATCGTTTGATGGCGCGGGCCGGCGGTGCGGCCCAAAGTTGAAATTCTCAATGAAAGATAGTCATTCCCGGTGGCGTGTCCACCCCGGTATACGGCTTTTTCGCGAACAATTGCTAGTCGCCGGAAGCCTTGCCGATGGCGTTCATGACGACCTCCGTCGTCAGCAGTTCGGGCAGCGGGATTCCCTCGGGCGCCTCGGGTCCATAGACGGCGTTGAACGGGATGCCGTAACGTCCGAATCCGGCCAGATAGCGCGCGATGGCGTCGCTGGGCAGGGTCCAGTCGGCCTGCATGGCGACCGCCTCGCCGGTGTTCAGCGCGCTCAACACGGGGTCGCGGGCGAGCACCACCTTCTTGTTGACCTGACAGGTGATGCACCAGTCGGCCGTCACGTCGACCAGCACCGTCTGTCCGGCGGCGACCATGCGCCCGATGGCGGCTTCGTCGAAGGGTTGCCAGACACCGTCGAGCCGGCCCTCGGCGGGTGCCGAATTGTCGGCGGTGACAGCGCCCAAGGGCGCGGGAAGGGCGGGGACCAGGAAGGAAACGATGGCCAGCGACAGGACCGCAGCGGCGGCGGCGCGACCCGGCTGCCGGTCGCCGCGATGGGCCCAATAGAGGACCCCAGTGACGGCCACCATCAAGGCGCCGATCAACCCGGCTCCAGTGACACCCAAGGGCACGGCCAGCACCGACAAAAGCCACAGCGCCGTCGCAGCCAACGCGAAGCCGAGGACCTGGCGCAGGCGGACCATCCACTGACCCGGTCTCGGCAGCCGTGTCGCCAGGGCCGGGTAGAGCGCGACGGCGAGATAGGGCAGGGCGAGGCCGACGGCGAGCGCCGTGAAGACGGCGAAGATCTCGAAGGTTCCGCGCGACAGGGCAAAGCCGACCGCAGTGCCCAGGAACGGGGCCGAACAGGGCGTCGCCAACAGGGTCGCGAAGACGCCCTGCAGGAAATGTCCGCCGAGCCCGTGAACATGGGTTGCGTGTTCACCGAGATCGGAAACGGCGATCGGTAGGCGTACCTCGAACCAACTCCACAGGTTGCAGGCGAAGACAACGACGATCAGGGTCATGGCGATGAGGAACCAGGGCTGCTGGAACTGGATGCCCCAGCCAACCAGCGCCCCGCCCGCCTTCAGCGCCGCCAGCGCCCCGGCCAGTACCAAAAAGGCGGCCAGGATACCGGCCGACGAAGCCAGGAAGCTCATGCGCACCAACCGCGCCTCGCCGCCGCCGTGGCCGACGACGCCCAGGAGCTTGATCGACAGCACCGGCAGCACGCAGGGCATCAGGTTGAGGATGAGGCCGCCCACCAGCGCCAGGGCGAGAATGATGGCGAGCGATCCGGTTTCCGCATCCGAGGGGGGAGGCGCCGCCGCAGCCGTTCCGGCCTCGACCACGAGGCGTGTCTCCGAACTGCGGTTGCCATCGACCAGGGTCACCATCAGGTCTTTGCCGGCCAGCGTCTTCTGCGTGCCGTCACCGATATGTTCGAGACCGCTGACGGTGACGTCGAACACGGCTTTTTTGCCGTCCGGACTGAGGCTGACCGCCGGCTTGGCGAAGGCCAGTTCGCGCTCGCCCTCGAAATAGACGTCCGGGTCGCTGAACGCTTCGCTCGCCGTCGCGGTGACCCGGATCAGGGTTCCCGGCGTTGCCGCCGGCGCCGCCACCCGTTCGACGAAGACGCCGCTCTCGTCGCCCGAACCCGGCACCTGGGACTGGTAGCGGGCGATGGCATGGGCGAAGGAACTGGGTTTTTCAGGACCCGCCGGCACGGTCATCGCCAATTTCGCCTCGTAGGGGATGCAGATGTCGTCGCAGGTCAGGAACTTGACGGCCGCCTTGAGGTCGGCGGCCTGGCCCGGTGCGATGGTGCGCGCGTGGATCGGCAACACCACCTCTTCCTTGTAGCCCAGCGTTTCGAAACCGAGCACGGAAAACCGCCCCGGCGCCGGCCACACGATGTCGGCGCTCATCAGGTTGCGTGAGCCGTCCCAGTCGGCGCTTGGCGGGAAGCCGGCGTCGCCGGGTGAACGCCAGTAGATCTTCCAGCCCGGTTTCATCTTGAACTGCAGGCCGAGGTGCAGCTTGCCGTCCTCGCCAAGCGTTTCCGACGCGGCGACGAGGCGCACCGAGGTCTGTTCGATGCCGTCCCAATTCGATGCCGCCGGTTCCGCCGCCGCATGGGCGTCACCTGTTGCGGTTGCCATCAAGAGGAGCGTGGCAACGAATACGGTCAGGAGCGGACGAAACGTAGTCATGGTTGTTTAAAGGCTTTGAACCTGCCAAGTCGTCGGTCGCGGAGCCGGCTAAATCTCCCTTGGGGTCCCCCCGGGGGACCTATCGGGGTTCCGCTGACCGTCTCGCCCCGGAATATAGACCGCAAATACGGTAATTTCACGCCGGATTCCGCGCCTCACGCACAGTTGAGATCATGTGAAACGTCTTGAAACCTATGGAAACCGGGTTGAACTTCCGCGGGTCTGCAAGCTGTGTAATAATATCCATATATCCGTTGTTGCCATAACCGCGGCTCCTTAAATAAGAAGTACGATGACAGAAAAATCCGAATATCTAGCCGGACAGCTGCTCGTCGCCATGCCTGGCATGCCGGACCCGCGGTTCGCCAAGACGGTGATCTACATGTGTGCCCATAATGCTGACGGTGCCATGGGCCTTGTCGTCAACCGCTCTCTCGAATCGCTGACCTTTCCGGACCTTCTCGAACAACTGGAGATCGATCCGCCGCATCCAGACCAACAGATCAAGGTTCTGTTCGGCGGCCCCGTCGAGTCGGCTCGAGGTTTCGTATTACACACTCACGACTACTTCCAGGATGCGACCATGGAGGTCGACCAGGACGTGGCGCTCACCGCGACCATCGACATCCTCAAGGCCATCGCCGACGGCGAGGGTCCGAGCCGCTGCCTGCTGGCCTTGGGTTATGCGGGCTGGGGGCCGGGCCAATTGGATTCGGAGATCCTGAGCAACGGCTGGCTCAGCGTATCGGCGGACAGCGACCTCGTCTTTGGAACGGACCTCGACGGCAAGTGGGAAAAGGCCATGCAGAAGATCGGCATCGACCCGCGCATGCTTTCCGACGAGGCCGGGCACGCCTAACGCGCAAACTGACCCAGACATGTCCCGAAAAAAGTCAAAAGGCGGTGCCGGGCCAAGAGCTCCCGAACAGCTGATGCGTTACCTGGCGGACGAAATGGAACGCCAGAAAGACGCCGAATCGCTCAACGACAATGTCATCGTGCCGTTCATCGCGGCCCTCGAGACCGTCTGCGAGGCGCGCGGCTATGTGCTCAATATCTATGGTGAGAAGATCAATTTGGCGTTCACCGATGAAAGCGATGCGGAACAAATCTACCGATTGATCGAGGCCTATCTGGACGAAAAAGGCGGCAGTTAACCCCGGTTATTCATGTCGATCACAGGGCGGACGGTAGATTTACTGCGGAAAAAATTCGCCAATTCTCTTGCTATGAATCCCCAGGCTTTGATTAACTGATATCGACGACGTTGCCACGGCGGGGAGAGGCGCCATGCATGCCTCCGAAATGAAGACCTTCAATTCCTACCTGCGCGACCACGGGATCATTTTCTGTTACAGCGGCTATATGACGGAAGAAGTCCTGGTCGGCGTCGGCAACGCCATCAAGACCAAACTCGCCATCGAGGACGTGGAACGCCAAAAGGTCAAACGGGTGTTCTCGATCTTCGTCGAGGCCGTACAGAATGTAATCCGCTATTCCGCCCACTACGAGGAGGGCGAACTGGACGACGGACCGGCCGAACTGCGTTACGGCGTGCTCACGGTCGGCGAGCAGGAGGGCCATCATTTCGTCGCCTGCGGCAACCTGATCCGCAACGAGGACGTGGCCAGGCTCGAAAAGTCGCTCGAACATATCCGCACCCTCGATCCCGATGGCCTGAAGACGCTCTACAAGGAGACGCTCCGCGGCGAGACGCCGGAAGACAGCAAGGGCGCCGGCGTCGGCTTCATCGAGATCGCGCGCCGCGCCACCCACGGCTTCCAAGCCGAAGCCGACGACGACAGCAAATACTTCTCCATGCAGGCGTTCGTCTGACGGGTTCGGCGCCGGTAGGCGGGTTTGTACCGAATTGGCCCCCGATGCGGACACCCTGGACCGTGTGACAAGTTACCGGGCACGGCATCGTTCTCCACGGCTCTCTTGACCGGACTTTAGACGGGGCATTTAGTTTGTCCGTGGAACCATTCTGAGGCAGGAGTCCTGTCTCGGCTGGTTACGGATATTCACAGATGCCTTATTCGGGTGAAACAATTTACCGCTAGCCTTTAGCGAGTTTAAAAGCGGTTCTCGGTGGTCACGCACTCGACGTCGGGAAGCGCGCGGCTTGGTTCTTACGAAACCTCCGGAGACTTAATCAAACGGTCTGAACATGAAGAAATTAATCTCACTGCCGATCCTTCTGTGCCTGGTCCCCGGTCTCGCCCTTGCCGACCAGGACGTTACGTCGAAGCGCGTCGATACGCTCCCGCAAATCGACGGTCAAATTGACGAGAGTTGGAAAAACGCGCCGGTGACGGTGACCCGGGACCGGATTGCCAAAATCGATATCGAGTTACGGTCTGTCCACGACGGCAATACCGTGTATTTCCTGGTCCATTATCCCGACCCGACGGAGAGCCGTCGGCACAAGTATCTGGTGTGGAACGAGACATTGCAGTCCTATCGTTCGGGGCCGAGTCGGGAAGACAGTTTCGTTTTCAAATTTAGCATGGAGGCCCGCCCCGTCGACTTGACGATTTCAGGTGATGAGCCGTACAAGGCGGACATCTGGTATTGGAAGGCCAACCGCACCGATCCGGTCGGATTCGCGGATGACAAACACCACCTCTACGGCATCAGTACGCTGAAGAAATCCCAGATGGTGGTCAACCGCGACGGCAACCCCTTTTATCTGACCCGATTGAGCGATAACGGGCGGTCCGCCTATTCGTCACAAACCTACGAGAAGTTCGTCGAACAGGAAATGCCGCGTTACAAGAACCGCCAACCCGAAGGCAGCCGCGGTGATATCAGGGCCAAGGGGCGATGGGAAAACGGTTATTGGACCATCGAATTTGCCCGCAAGCTCGTAACCGGGCATTCGGACGACGTACAATTCGATCTCAATCAGAACTATGCGTTCGGTGTCTCGCGACACGAGATCGCCGGTAAACCGGTCAATCCCAAACTCGAACAACCCCTTTATGAAAGTGGCGAGATCGGCGAACGGTTGACGTTGATCTGGAAATAACGCCGTTCTTGGCGCCGGTCGATGCGATTTTCCATTCTCATCGCGGTCGGTTTTGCAGCGCTGTTCGCAGTAACCGTGACCGTTGCCGGCGTCGCCTATTTCAGTTTCGGCGAAACGATCTCGTCGTTGAAGAGAATGTCGGCGACGCTGGAGCCGACCCGCCGACGGTTGGATGAGCTCTACTTTTTGGTCACGCGGGCGGACTCGCGGCTTCGGCAGTTCACCAGTGCCGAATTCGTCCATCCCGCGGAACTGAGAAATGTATTCGGATTGTTTGATGACCATCTCCGTCGGCATGCCCGGATATTGGGCGACCTTGCGGATGGAATCCGGGATGATGTCGAGACCGTAATCGCGCGAAAAGCCGAGGCCCCGTCGCAAACGGCCGAGTGGGAAAGAGCGCGTTCCAATCTCGACAACCGATTGTCGCGCATTCGGACTGCATTGACCCGGGACCGTGGAGCATCTGGTCATTTGCCCAGGATCGACGCCATCCTGACCGTGCTCGATGAAGTGGAGACGTTGTTCCAGGAATATAGCGAGCAGCCGGATGTCACCCTTGAAGACATTGTTTCCCCCCTCAATCGTGCTCTGAGGCTCGTCAACCTGATGCGTGCGGAGATTATGGAAAATCCGTTCCTCCCGGTCGAGGACGAGCTCGCCGCACTCCAGTCGTCCCTGAGCCAGCTGAAAGGGGCGACGGTCCTTTTCGACGACGAGATTTCGCTTCTGGTGACGGGCGCCAATCTCCGGGAGATTTTCGAGACTGCGGACAGCGCGCGGAACTCTGCCGTCTCGACCTTGAACAGATTGCAGATTGCGGCCGAATACCAGATCCTGTTTTTGCAGCGCGACCAAATCGCCGAAGGCGATCGCCGGCAGGTCTGGTTCCTGGTCTTTATATTCGTCGCCGTTTTTACCGCCGCCTTCGCCGCATTGGTTCTGCACGCCGTTTTGTCGCGGCGGATCACCCGTTTGGTCGAAAGTACGCAAGAAATCGCCAACGGGAACTACCGGACGCGAATTTCCAGCGATGCCCATGATGAATTCGATCAAATTGCCGGTTCCGTCAACGTCATGGTCGACGAATTGGCAAACAAGATCGATGCTCTCGTCGATGCCCAAGCCGATGCCCGCAAGGCCAAGGACGAGGCCGACAATGCCAACCGCATGAAGTCGGCCTTTTTGGCCAACATGAGCCACGAATTGCGGACCCCGCTCAACGCGATCATCGGGTTTTCAGGCGCCATCCGCTCGCAAATGTACGGGAAACTCGGCTCGCCGCGTTACGAGGAGTATGTCGAGGATATCGAATCGAGCGGTCGGCACTTGCTGAGGCTGATCAACAGTATCCTCGACCTTTCGAAGATCGAGGCCGGAAAAACGGATTTCGAAGACGAGGTGATCGACCTTTCCAACCTTTGTTTCGAAGCCGTGAAATCCGTTGAGGACCAGGCGACCCGTAAACAAATTCAGCTCGTGACGCGAATCAACCCCTCCCTGCCGAAACTCCAAGCAGACCGGACGGCGGTTCGCCAGATACTCCTGAACCTCCTGTCCAATTCCATAAAGTTCACGGAAGGAGGCGGTTTGGTCGAGATCGACATTACTCTTGAAGAGGAAGGGGGGGCACCGTATCGCCATCGTCGATTCGGGCGTTGGCATTCCACCCAAGGACATCGAATTCGTGATGGCGCCGTTCGGTCAGTCGAGAACGGCGGCCAACCACTCCGAGGAAGGCACCGGCTTGGGGTTACCCATCACGCGGTCGCTCGTCGAGAATTTTGGTGGCAGGTTCAACCTCTATAGTGAACTGGGAAGCGGGACGAATGCGGTCGTCAACTTTCCTCCGGAGAGGGTCGTCCACGACGCCTAAGTGGCCGGACGCCCGGACCCGTTCGACACCGCCGTGCTCACGTTTCCGAAGGCTCGCCGAAGGTGACCTGGTCGGTGCCCTTGATGTGCCCGATCAGCCAGCCGTTCAGGTAGGTCCGGATGTTGTCGCGCAGCGTGATGCCGCCGGTGCCGCCGGTGCGGTAGGCCTGCTTGGAGGCGGTGAGCCATTCCTCGAACTCCCGGTGCTGGTGCTTGTGCGCATCCAGGCCGGCGGATCCCTTTTGCGCCATGAGGTCTTCTTCGAACCGGAAATGCTCGGCCACATAGAGGGTCAACTGGTCGAGAACGAACCCGACCTCCGCATCGTCATCGAGGGCGTTGATCAGGTCGACCAAACCCCGGTGCTGCTCATCGATGACCGGTTCGCCGACACGGAAACTGTCTTGCCATTCGATGGGCACCATCACGGAACTCCTCTGGTGGATCGACGGGTCATCCGACGGGCCTCAGCGTGAAGTCGAAGTCGACCATCTTGAAGGGGCGCTCCAGGTTCGCGTGGCGCGCCAGTTCCGCTTCGCTCGGTTCGCGGTCGAAGGGGATGGCCAAGCTTTCGCGCACCCCGAAGGTGGCGTCCTCGTCGATGTACTTGTCGAGCGTGTTGAAGACCTCGGTCACCAGTTCGCTATGGCCCTCGGCGCCGACGCGCACGTGCAGGTGCGCCGGCCGCCAGCAATGGCGCCCGGTGGCCCGCATGAACTCGCCGCCGGGGCCGTCGTCGGGCACCTCGTAGGCGATCGGCCGGATCGAGGAGAAACAATAGAACCCGCTGTCGTCCGTCCGCATGCGGCAGCGCAGGTTGTTGTCGTCCTGGCCCGGGTCGACGTTCGAATAGAGACCGTTCGCCGCGTTCTGCCAGACGTCGAGCACGGCGCCGGCGATGGGCGCGCCGCCGGTCGAGCGCACGGTGCCCTGGAAGACGACCCGGTCGCCCTCATTGTCGCCGACCAGATCGCCGCCGATCTCCAGGAACGGCGCGTCGGCCACATAGAAGGGGCCCAATACGCTGCGCTCCGAGGCGCCGGGCTCGGCGTTGCTGGCGATCATGTCGACCAGCGACGAGACGCCGATCAGATCGGACAAGAGAACGAACTCGTTGCGCTTTTCGTCCGAGATGCCACCGGCGCGCAACAGGAAGTTCATGGCCGCCTCCCATTCCTCGTGGCTGAGGTCGACCTCCTTGACCCATTCGTGGGTCTTCTGGATGAAGGCGCCGAGGATCTCCTTGAGGCGCGGGTCGTCCGTGCCGTCGATGGACGCGATGACGGCGTCGGTGATGGTGTCGTAGGTGATGTTGCGCATGGGACGGCTCCTTCCCTCCCTCTCCTAGAGGAGCATCAAGCTCAGTTGCGGGAACATGATCAATGGGATCAGTACGAGCAGCATGGTGAGAGCGAACGGGAACGCGCCGATGAAGATATCGGCGAGCGATATGGACGGGTCATTGATGGTGCTCTTGATGGCGAAGCACGAGATGCCAAGCGGCGGCGTCAAAAGTCCGATCTCGGCGCCGACCACGGTGACGATCCCGAACCACACCAGGTCCAGGCCAAGCTCCTCGACGATCGGCAGGAACAGCGGCACCACGATCAGGATGATCGAGGCGGTGTCGAGGATGGTGCCGAGGAAGATCAGCATCACCACGTAAAGCGCCATGACCGCGACGAAACCCATGTCGAGGCCCTGCATCCATTCGCCGAACATGGTCGGCAGCGCCGCGACGCCGAGCATGCGGCTGTACATGGAGGCGGTGATGATCAGGAACAGGATGGCCGCCGTGATGTGGCCGGTCTCGGTGAGGACCTGCCAGAAGCTGCGCCAGGTGAGCGAGCGCTTGAGCAGAGCGATGATGATGGCGACGGCCGATCCCGCCGCGCCGGCCTCGACTGCCGTGACGACGCCGCCGTAGATGCCGCCCAGCACGACCAGGACCAGGGCGACCACCGGTGTCAGCTTAAAGACGATCCAGCCCAGGCCCCGCTCGTCGTCGTCCTCGGACCCGGCGGCGGCCGTGTCGCCGCCGCCGACGAAGCCGGGCGTGGCGCGGGCCATGATCATGATCAGCACGATATAGGCGACGGCCAGGATGATGCCGGGGATGATGCCGGCGATGAACATGTGGCCGACCGACTGCTCGGTGACGATGGCGTAGACGATGAGCATGGCCGACGGCGGGATCAGCATGCCGAGCACCGACGAGCCGGCGACAACGCCGACGGCGAAGCGTGCGGTGTAGGCGTAGCGCCGCATTTCCGGCACCGAGATGCGGGTGAATACGGAAGCGGATGCGATCGAGGAGCCGGTGATGGCGGCGAAGACGGCATTGGCGGCCACCGTGGCGATACCCAATCCGCCCCGGATCTTGCGAAAGATCACGTTGGCGACGTCGTAGACGTCCTTGCCGAGCCCGGCCTGGCCGACCAGCAGCCCCATCAGGGCGAACAACGGGATGGTGGCGAAGACCTGATCGGAGACGGCATCCGCCGTCGCCTGTGCGAGCAGGCTGACGGGCATGTTGATGTCTTCGCGGATGATCCAGACGCCGACGAAGGAGACTAGGCCCAAGGCCACCGGGATGTAGACGCCGGCGTAGATCAGCGAGACGATGACGATGATGGAGAGAACGCCGACTTCGATGCCGCCCATGGCCGGTTACCTTGCCTCCGACACCGACCGGCCGCCGGCGAGATACCGCCAGACGAAGACCAGGAACTGCAGCAGGGTGACGATGCAGCCGATGACGATGATCGTCTTCACCGGCCATACGGGCGCCGTGAACACGCCTTCGTTACCGACGTAATAGCCGTGGCGGATCGAATCCATCAGCAACGGGATGCTGCCGTAGACGATGATGGCCATGAAGACGGCGCCCAGGAGATCGAAGGCCGCGCCCATGTAGCGGCCGACGCGGGGCCTGCGCATGGCGACCAGATTGAAGAAGCCGTCGGATCGGGTCAGGCGCCCACGCCGGGTGGCGTCGGCCAGTTGCAAAAAAACGATGCCGACCAGTGACAGTTCCACCATCTCGATGACGCCGTCGATGGGTGCGGCGAACAAAGTGCGCCCGAAGGCGTCGGCGTTGATCAGGACCATGAGGATGCAGATCCAGGCGGTGCCGAGCGCGTTCATGCCCGACACCAGCCAGTTGAAGGCGGAAATGAGAACGCCGCCCTTGGGCGGCGTTCCCGTCGCGGGGTTCCGTGAGAGAGGATCGGGCCCCGGCATTCGCCTTACTCTTTATCCCACTGGCGCACGATGGGCTGGCCAGCGGCGCGCATGGTGTCCATGTAAGACGTCAGGATGGCCTTGCCGGGGAGCCCCTTCTTCTCCAGGTCGGCGGCCCAGTCCTTGGCGACGTTGGGCATGGTGTTGGCCCATTTCATCCGGTCGTCGGCGCTCATCGTATTGATGGTGCCGCCCATCTTGACGAAGTCTTTGTAGGCCTTGGCCGACTTCTCGGCCGCCAGCTTGGAAACGTGATCGCGATAGGCGATGGCGGCGCCCTTAATGGCATCCTGCACTTCCTTCGGCAGCTTTTTCCAGCGGTCCGCGTTCATGGTGATCGCCTTCGAATTGGCGCTGCCAATGTCGGCCCGCAGCATATGCGGTGCCACTTCCGGCAGCTTGAAGGTGACGGCACCCTCCGCCCACAGCATGGCGCCGTCGACGACGCCGGTTTTCCGGTTGTTGTAGTACTTTACGGAGCTGCCGCCGACGCCGGCCGCGCCGAAGCCTTGCAGGTAGCGGAGGTTGAGGCCGGCGCCGTTGATCTTCTTGCCCTTGAAGTCGCCGAACGACGTGATCGGTTCCTTGGAGAAGATCTGGTAGTTGTCGAAGACGGCGAGGTTGGTCAGGTAGACCTGGTTGTACTTCTTCCAGGCGGCCTTGAATTCCGGGTGTTTGTCGACGAGCGTGTCGACGGTGCGCGCGATCAAGCCGGGGTCGCTGGTCACGAAGGGCGTGGCGTAGGCGACCATCTGCAGTGGCACCTTGTCGGCATGGAACACGGTGGTCACCACGCCGATGTCGCCGAGGCCGCTCTGCAGGCCCTGCAGGACCTTCTTCTTTTTCGTGATCTGGCCCGACCAGGCCTGGTTCCACTTGATCTTGTAGTTGCCGGTCTTGGCCAGCCGGTTGTCGATCTCGGGGATGAAGAAGTTGATGAACTCCTTCACCCAGAGCGTCTTCGGCGGATAGCCGTCGACGGCGGTCAGGTTGATGGTTTCGGTCGCCTTGGCTTGCGGCACCATAACGCTTACCGCGATGACCGCCGCTCCGGCGACGATGGGACGCAGTATCGATTTCCTGATGAGTGACATGATTTCAGCCCCCTGATCCTTGAACCCGGCGCGAAACGCGCATGACGGTTGCGGTCGTTAGTCTTGTTGGTATAAAAATATCAACAATATGGACGTCGTCAAATTATTTTCGATATTTTTTCGATATTCGGTAAATTTTAGAATTGATGGTGATGACGGCCTCGAAGGATAAAAACTGACCGACCGGTTCGGATTTGATAAGGATACGCAAACACATGGGGGACCACGTCCATGAGCATCGGTGACCGCCAGGAGGCCAATGGGGGCACGCTGGCCAGCGACGTCTACGGACGCTTGCGTCTCGACATCCTGCGCGGCGATTTGCCGCCGGGGGAAAAACTGCGGGCCGAGACCCTGCGCGACCGCTACAGCGTCGGCAACAGCCCGATCCGGGAGGCCTTGAACCGGCTGTCGTCGGACGGCCTGGTGGTGCGCGAGGACCAGAAGGGCTTCCACGTGGCCACGGTCAGCCGCTCGGAATTGGCGGAACTGGTGCGCACACGATGCTGGCTGGAGGAAATCGGATTGCGCCAGTCGATCGCCGGCGGCGGCACCGAATGGGAGGAAAACCTGGTTCTGGCTTTCCACAGGCTAAGCCGTGTTCCCCGGTCGTCGGATCAACGCACCTTTTCGGCCAACCCGGAATGGGAAACCCTGCACCGCGCCTTCCATATGGCCTTGATCGCCGCCTCCGGGTCGCGCTGGCTGGAAGGCTTCTGCAGCCAGCTCAACGACCAAGCCGACCGTTACCGCCAGTTCGCGGTGGCGGCCAGTTATCCGAAGCGCAACGAGTTGGACGAGCACCAGGGCATCTTCGAGGCCGCCATCGACGGTGACGCCGACGAGGCGGTCAAGCGCCTGCATGCGCACTACCAGCGCACGGCCGACATCATCCTGAATTCGGAGTCCGACCTTTTAGCGGATTAGGGCCCAGCCTCAGGGCCGGTTGATGGTCCAGACGTCGGTGACCTTGGAGCCGGCCTGGCGCAATACCTTGGAGACCGGACAAAAACGCGGCAGGTCGGTCTTGACCTTTTCGATCGACGCGTCGTCGGCGTCGGTCGTCGCTTCGATCAGCACCTGGATGTCGTCGAAAGGCTTGTCGATCTCTTCCTGCAGGGTGACGCCGCGCCGGTCGAACTGGGCGACGACGTCGATTTGGAATTCACTGAACTCGACGCCGTGCATGCGGGCCACCTTGTGGGCGATGACGTTGGTGCAGCCGGCCAGGGACGCCATCAGCGTTTCCGTCGGCGCCGGCCCCAGGTTGGTGCCGCCGCGTTCGACCGGCTCGTCGATGGTCAGCTCCGCATCGCGGACCAGGACATCGGTCCGCGCATGGGTCGGGCAGCTGCATTCCAGCTTCATGGTGACAACTGTTTTGGCCTTGGGTGTCGTCATCGGTTTTCTCCAACGGGAGCGGCCTTGAACCGCTCATAAAATCCGGCAGGCCTCGTCGAACGTCAGGCGCGGGAGGCGGCCGAACAAGGCATGTTCATCGCCGTATCCGACGTTGCACAGGAAGTTCGAGCGCACGCTGGTCCCGGCGAAGAAGGTTTCGTCGACGGCGGCGTTGTCGAAGCCGGACATGGGGCCGGTGTCCAGGCCCAAGGCCCGGGCGGCCATGATGAAGAATGCCCCTTGCAGGGAGCCGTTGCGGAAGGCGGCCGCCGCCGCCTTGTCCGGGTCGGCGGCGAACTTCTCTTTGTATTCGGGTTTGTGGGGGAACAGCTTGTCGAAGTTCTCGAAGTATCGGACATCGTAGCCGAGGACGGCGACCACCGGTGCGGCGACGGCCTTGGCCACGTTGCCGGGCGCCAGGGCCGGTATCAGGCGGGCCTTGGCGTCTTTCGAGCGCAGGAACAGGGTGCGGGTCGGTTGGCCGTTGTTGGCCGTCGGCGCGAAGCTGGCCAGGGCGTAGAGCTCGCGCAACTGCTCATCGGAAACCGGCCGCTCCTGCCAATCGTTGTGGGAGCGCGCGTTGCGGAACAGCAGGTCCAGGGAGTCGTCGTCGAGGCGCGACAGACGCCGCCGAATGTCGCGGATTTCCTGTCCGGCGTGACGGGCGGCCGTGTCCATTCAGGCCTCATCCTCGACCGGGTTGCTCAGCGTGCCGATTCCCTCGATCTCGACCTCGACCCGGTCGCCCGGCTGCATCCACACCGGCGGCGTGCGTGCATAACCGACGCCAGACGGCGTGCCGGTGGCCAGCAGGTCGCCGGGCTCCAGGGTCATGGCCTCGGTGATGACGACGAGCGCTTCGACGACCGGGAACACCATGTCGTCGGTGTTGGTGTCCTGCATCACCTGACCGTTGAGGCGGGTCTGCAAGCTGAGCCCTGTGGCACCGGGCGGTACCTCGTCGGCGCTGACGAACTCGGGCCCGAAGGCGCCGGTATGATCGAAGTTCTTGCCGATCGTCCATTGTGTGGTGCGGCGTTGGTAGTCACGCAGGGTGGCGTCGTTGAAGACCGCGTAGCCGGCGATGGCGTCCAGCGCCGTTTGACGGTCGGCACGGTGCACGGTCTTGCCGATAACGACCATCAACTCGCCCTCGAAGTCCAGTTTTTCGGACACCGGCGGCCGGATGATCGGCTTGCCGTCACCGACCAGCGACAGGCGCGAGCGCATGAAGATGTCGGGGAAGGCCGGCACTTCGGCGCCGCCTTCCTTGGCATGTTCCGCGTAGTTGCGCCCGATGCAGAGGATCTTCGGCGGATCGGGAACCGGCGGCAACAGGGCGAGACCGTCGAGGGGCAACCTCGCTTCGCCGTCGGCCGCCTCGGCGGCGCGTCCGGCCGCGGCCAGGGCCTCCGGACCGGCCGCCAGCAGGCCGCGCAGCGTGCCTGGCAGGTCCGGTGCGGCCACCGACAGATCGACCACCCGATCCTCGAGCCGGACACCGATGGCGCCCCCGCCGTTCTTCTCGTAGGCAACGATACGCATGTCTTGATCCCCCGTTTGCGGGCCGTTGTTATGGTTGCGGCATGGAAAACCGCAAAATGGCTATTGTCAACAATTTATCGAATATATTATGAATACGATATAAATTTCGATTTATTTTTCCGGCAACGGTAAAGTTCGATACCGGCCGGCGCATAAGGTGAGGTATCATTCGATGGCGGATTCAACCGTGTCCTGGGCCGACAAGGTCGCCGACGTACGCTCCAAGGGCGTGCTCGGCATGCAACTCTATGCGGTATTCACCGAACCGGCCGGCGATCTGCAGGCGGTGCACGACACCATGGGTCCGCACTTGGCCTACCAGAAGGAGCTGGAGAAGAAAGGCATCCTGTTCGCCGCCGGCCCCTTCGCCGATGACGACGAGACGGTGTGGAGTGGTGCCGGCATGGTCATCGTCCGTGCCGAAGATCTTGCCGCCGCCCATGCCATCGCCGCCGCCGATCCCATGCACCAGAGCGGCGCCCGCATCTTCCGGGTGCGGCCGTGGCTGCTCAACGAAGGATCGCTGAACCTGCGGATCACCTATTCCGAAGGCGGGCGGACGATCGCCTAGGTCGGTCAGGAATCGGGTCCGGTTGCCTCGCCGGGCACGCCATAGCCGGGCGCCCGGGGCGGATCGAGGGCGCGGGTCACGTAATCGTCGACCTGCGGACCATAGATCCGCCACAGGGCTGCAAGTCCCGCGACGGGGCAGCCTTCGGTCCAATCGACCCTGAGATCAGCGATCGGCCATTCCACCTCGCCGACCAGCTTGAGGCCGGCGGAATGGATGGGGCCGGCCTCGCCGCCGGCATCGACGGCGCTTTGCATGGCCGTGAGTAGACGGTCCGCCAATCGCCCTCGGGCATCCAAAAAGGCATCGACCATGGTCTGGGCGATGGTGTCGACGGCGAGCAGGTTGCCGCCACTGGCCACATCCGGGCCAGATGCTTCGCCGACCGTACCCAGCGCCTTGGTGCCGGTATGGATGGCCGCTCGGCCGGTGCCGTCGACGGCGATCAACTGCCGGTATTCCATATGGGGCGCTTCGGTGGCGACGGCTGCGACGGCGTCCCCGGCGCTGGCACCGGCGGCCATCAGGTCGAGCAGGCGTTCGCCCAACCGGGGGTCGGTGACGTTCTGCGACAGCACCGCCCCGACACGGGCCCGCGCGAAGGCGCAGCGCGCCGCCACGGCCGGTGACGACGAGGCGACGGCGACGCCAAACTGGCCGCTGTCCGGGCAGCGGGCGGCGATGGAAAAGGTCATGGGGCGCGTTCGTCCTTACCGTCGTTTTCACATTTGAGAAAGGCACTGTTTGAGCGTGATCGTCCGGCAGCGTGCAACCAAGTCGGCGGCCGCGGCTTATTCTTCCTCGCTGATCACCTTATCGAGCAGGGCGAGATTGTCTTTGGCGCCACCGGCGCCGCGATCATCGGCCAGGGTCCACCAGAAATAGGCACGCGTGTAATCCCGCGGCACGCCTTCGCCCGCATAGTGGATTTTGCCGATCAGAAGGAGTGCGGTCGCGTGTCCCTGCAAGGAGGCCTGGACGAGGTAGTTTTCGGCGGTTTCGGGGTCGGGCGCACTCCCCTTGCCGTTGTAAAAGGCCAACCCGGCGGCGTATTGGGCCAGCATATGTCCTTTTTCGGCGGCCTTCAGAAACCATCCCAGCGCTTCGATATCGTTTTGTTCGACGGCGATGCCGTCGCGGTAAAACAGCCCCATATCGTACTGGGCTCTCGGATCATCATTGACGGCGAGGAAACTGAGCATCTTCAGGGCTCGAGCGTAGTCGCCCCGCTTAAGCGCGTGGTGGCCGAGATGGTAAAAGTCACCGGCGACGGCGGGGGCGCCCGCCAACAGGCCCAAGGCAATCGCCAACGCCATCAACGTTCTTCGCATCGAAGGCTCCCTGAGGGACGGTGAACTGTCCCTGGCTTCATCATAAATCAACTTGGTTAGAAATAGGGAGCGATCGGTCGTGGACCACCCTTGGCCGGGCATTTCGCTCCAAAGCGCCTGCGAAAACGATGGTTCGACAAGCCGGCCGTTTATCCTGTCGCCAATCAAGAGCATCCCGTAGGCTGATCGTCGGACGAACCGAAAATATTCGATGGCGAGCAAAGGATCGGGACATGTCCGTTGAATCCATCAACACCCTTGTCGTCGGTGGCGGTCAGGCCGGTCTCGCCATGAGCGAGCATCTGAGCAACCGCGGCGTTCCTCATTTGGTGTTGGAGCGGGCCCGGATCGCCGAACGCTGGCGTTCGGAACGGTGGGACTCGCTGGTCGCCAACGGCCCCGCCTGGCACGACCGGTTTCCGGGCATGGAGTTTTCGGACGTCGAGCGGGACGCCTTCGCCCCAAAGGAAGCCGTCGCCGACTATTTCGTCGCTTACGCCGAGAGAATCGCCGCGCCTGTGCGCTGCGGCGTCGAGGTCACGGAAGTCCGCCGCAACGAAGGCCGGCCCGGTTTCCGGATCGCGACGTCCAAGGGCGTCATCGAGGCCCTGAACGTGGTCGCCGCCACTGGACCCTTCCAGCGCCCAGTGGTCCCGGCCCTCGTTCCCGAGGACTCGGGCGTCCTGCAGTTCCATTCCAGCGCCTACCGCAACCCGAATCAGGTGCCCGCGGGCGCTGTTCTGGTCGTCGGCGCCGGGTCGTCGGGGGTCCAGATCGCCGAGGAACTCCTCGATTCCGGCCAGCCCGTCTACCTCTCCGTCGGTCCCCACAACCGCCCGCCCAGACGCTATCGCGGGCTCGATTTCGTCTGGTGGCTGGGCGTTCTGGGCAAATGGGAGGCCCAGTTCGCCGAGCCCGGCAAGGAGCATGTGACGATTGCCGTAAGTGGTGCCGACGGCGGCCATACGGTCGATTTCCGCACCCTCGCCGCCAAGGGCATGACGCTGCTCGGCGTTACGGAAACTTATCAAGACGGCGTCCTGACCTTCGCGCCGGACCTCCGCGACAACATCGCCCGCGGCGACGCCGACTTCCTCTCGGTGCTGGACGAAGCGGACGCCTACGCCCTGCGCAACGGTCTCGACCTGCCCGACGACCCCGAGGCCCGCCGGATCGGTCTGGCACCGGACTGCGTGACCGATCCGATCCTCGAACTCGACCTCACCGAGGCCGCCGTCGCCGCCATTATCTGGGCGACGGGGTATGCGCTCGAATTCGGCTGGCTAAAGGTCGACGCCTTCGACGAGGAGGGGAAGCCGAGGCACCAGCGCGGCATCTCCAGCGAACCGGGGGTCTATTTCCTGGGCCTGCCCTGGCTGTCGCGCCGGGGATCGTCCTTCATCTGGGGTGTCTGGCACGATGCCAAATTCATCGCCGACCAGATCGCCATCCAACGCGACTACATGGGGCACTTCCGCGCGGCCCGGGGTGGGGTCGAAGGCGCTTGAGTTCAGTCAGCGCCGGTTGGGTTGCTTTGCCTCGATCGCCATGAGGGCGTGACTCGGGTGCAGCCAAAACCACTTAAACCAGTTATTTCAGATGGGTCGTAATCGCACACCAAAAAACAATCAACCCCGCCCGGGGGAGCGGGGTTGATTGCTTGATCGCCAACTCATGTCATTCTTGAGCAGCGGAGAATGGGATCAGGGTTTGATGTAGGTGTAACCCTGAGCCTGAAGGTGGGCGAGTTCGGCAACGCCAGAGGGAACGATATCTTCGTCGAAGACTTCGTAAAGCGTATCGGTACCGATCTTGCGACCCTTCAACGTGTTGGCGCAAACCTGGAAACTGACGGCTTGGCTTTTCAAGTTGGCGACGGCCGTCTGCACCTTGCCCGGATTGTTGGCCGTTTGCAGCAGCCCGATGCCGTTGCCGTGAATGACGACCTTGAGGTCGAGGTTGTCGGCGCCGACGGCATTGATGTGGTTTTGGATGTTGCGCATGGCGCCCCTGTACGCCTTGTCATCCTTACCGCCCGGATAATTGATGTGATAGACCACTTTCTGCTTGGAATACCGCTCGCCAGCGTCGGCCACGGTGACGTTGGTCACCAACAGAACCAAGACCGCCAATGAAGCGAAAACCCATCCCAGTGAACGCATGATCTCCTCCCGTATTTACTAAAATCCATAAGCACCATCGCCCTGACGATGGTTAAGCCCGGGTCAGCTATACAACGGGGCCTTACCTGTGAGTATTGGGGAATCCCCTAACTCGGGTGAGTTTATTTTTCGGTCGCTTGGTTCGGATTGCCCAACGAATATTTCGTCGAATACTCAGTCTGAACGGCCTTGGTGACCAGATCGGCGAAAGACGTGGCGCCGATCTTATCCATAATATGAGCGCGGTGCGCCTCGACCGTCTTCTCGCTGATGCCGAGTTCCTGGGCGACGCGTCGGTTCGGCCGCCCGCCGAGGATCATGTCAAGGACCTGTCGCTCCCGGGGCGACAGGGTCGCGAAGCGTTGGCGCAGCTCCGCGTCGTGCGACAGCACCTCCAAGCGCCTCTCGCTCTCGATGAGCGCGCGTTCGACGACGTCGAGCAGTTCCTTATCCTCGAAGGGCTTTTCGACGAAATCGATGGCGCCCAGCTTCATCGCTTCGACCGCCATCTGGACGTCGCCGTGCGCGGTGATGACGACGACGGGAAGATGGGTTCCCCGGGCGGCGAGCGTCTCCAGGAGTTCGATACCGCTGATCCCGGGCATTCGGACGTCGGTGACGATGCAGCCGCTGCCGCCTGACGGCAGGTCGGCGATGTATTCATCGGCCCGCGCGTAACCCTTCGCCGGATGGTCGGCCGATTCCATCAGCCAACAGAGCGATTGGCGGACCGCTTCATCGTCGTCGATGACGAAGACCTCGGGCTTACGGATCATCGCTCGCCGTTCCCTCTTTAGCCGGAATTTCCACGGTCACGGCGAGGCCGCCGCCATCGGCTGTTTCCGCCCCGATCCGACCGCCGTGAGCCTCGGCGATGGAGCGGCAAATGGCGAGGCCGAGGCCTTCCGGTTTCGTTGTCCTGAACGGCTCCCACATGGCATCGATCTCGTTCGCCGGCAGGCCGGGCCCGGTGTCGACCACGCTGACCGTGACCGTGCCGTCTTCGGCGCCGGTGGCGAGGGTCAAATCTCGTGCGCCAGGATTGCCGGCCATGGCATCGATGCTGTTACGGACCAGATTGATGATCAGTTGTTCCAGTTCGATGAGATCACCGGACACGGGCGGCAGCCGTGGCGCTAGCGCGAGGTCGAGCGTGACGCCGGCTCGCCGGGCGTCGTATTCGAGGAAGGCCGCCGCTTCCCGGGCCGCCGTGTTGAGGTCGACCGGCTCGCGCTTGGGTTCGCGTTTTCGCATGTAGCCGCGGACCCGGGCGATAATCTGTCCGGCGCGCCCGGCCTGCTCGGTGATCCGTGCGAGCGCATCCTTGAGGTCGTCGGCGCCGCCGTTGCGCCGCTCCAGGCGCCGGATGCCACCGTCCGCGTAGTTGCGGATGGCGGCCAGCGGCTGGCGCAGTTCATGCGCCAAGCCCGACGTCATCTCGCCAATGACACTGATCCGGGACACATGCGCCAGCTCCGCCTCATGTTGGCGCACCCGTTCCTCGGCTTGGTGCCGCTCGGTAATCTGGCGCTCGAGCTCGCGGTTGACGGCGGAAAGTTCCCGGGTCCGGCTCTGTACCAGATGCTCGGTGCGGATACCGTGTAGCAGGATGAGGACCAGCAGCACGCAGGCGAACAGCACCCATTCCCAATGGGTGGTCAGGATGTCCAATAAGCCGATCGGTTGGCGGGTGTAAGGCCCGATCTCGAGATCGCGGAACAGCTCGTGCACCGGCTGGTAATCGAGCGGCACCGTCCATCCGGAATAGCCGGCGGCCAGCATGGGTGCGCTGTAGGGCCCGAGTGTCAGGAGCGCGATGGCGATTTTCTCTGACAGCTCCGGCGACGTGTGCGGCATTTTGGCCAGAGGCCATTCCGGATAGAGCCGTGTGCTGAGCGCGACGCGAAGCCCGGATACGTCCTTAGCGTTGAGGATACGGAAGTCGTCCCGCTTGACGAGGCCTTCGTCGGCCATGGTTTCGATGACGTCGGTGTGCACGGTACCGGCGTCGATCCTTCCGTCGCCGACGGCGAGCACGATCTCGTCCTGCGGGAAGCCCATGAAGTCTATTCGGGACAAAGCCTTAAACGGGTCGATTCCGTTTGCCTTGAATTCCCGCCAGGCCATCTGGAATCCGCCGAAGGCGTTGCGGGACACGGCACCGAAGGACTGGCCCTCGAGATCCTCGAGCGAGCGGATATCGTCTCGGTCGGATCTCGTAAATATGACCGCGCCGAACATATTTCGCACGCCGCTGGAAAAGGCCTTCTTCAAGGTGGCGATGCGGCTGATGCCGTACTTCGCTTCGAGGATGACGTACTGGCCGGGGTTCGAAAAGACGTAATCGATATCGCCTTTTTCAGTCGCCTGCTCGAGCGCTTTCAGAGGTAACGGCACCACCTCGAAGCGGGTGCCGGGAATCTGTTCCGTCAAGTATTCGGCCGTCGGCGTCCACGAACGGATGACGTGCTCGGTGCCGCGGAAGGCAAGCACGCCGATGCGGATAAGGTGATCGTCGGCGCGGACCGCAGGCGCCGTCGCCATGCCCAAAAGGGCGATCAACAGAGATACCAATCCGCGCCGGGAAATTCGGGTCATCCCGATTCCTAACCGAATGACCGTACGTAAAAGAAGGGAAATCTGAAAATCACCCACGTTGGCGGGCGTTCTAAATCGCTGCGATCCGCTCCAGGCCGCCAGCCGGGCCGACCGCGACCTGGGTCGTCGGGCCGTCGAACAGGCGTTCGGCGATGGCGCTGATAGCGTTCTCGTCGACGGCATCGATCTTGCCGACCGTTTCGTTCGCCGGGATCGGCCGGCCGAACAGCGAGATCTGGCGGGCCAGCTGTTCGCAACGTGACGACGTGCTCTCCAGCGACATCAGGATACTGGCCTTGAGCTGCGAGCGCGCCCGGTCGATCTCGTCCACGTCGATGGCGTCCTGGGCCTTTTTGATTTCATCGACGATCAGTGGCACCAGGTCCTTGGCCTCGGACCGCCCGGTGCCGGCGTAGATGCCGATCAGCCCGCCGTCCGTGTAACACGACAGGAACGAGTAAATGGCGTAGACGAGGCCGCGCTTCTCGCGGATTTCCTGGAACAGCCTGGACAACATGCCGCCGCCGAACAGGGTCGAGAACACGGAGGCCGCGTAAAAGCCGTCGTCCATATAGGAAATCCCCTCGGTACCGAGCACCACGTGGACCTGTTCGAGATCGCGCTCGACGACGTGAAAACCACCCCGGTAATCGGCGCCCTCGCGGTCCGGTTCGCGGTGCTCGGGGAGTTCGGTGAAGGTGTCTTCGACCATGCGGACCAGTTCGTCGTGGTCGATCTTGCCGGCTGCGGCGACGACCATGCGCGGCGCCGAATAATGGGCCGCCATATAATCGAGCAGGACCGCGCGCTCGATGCGCCGGACCAAGTCGGCGGAGCCGAGGACCGGTCGGCCCATGGCCTGATCCGGGTAGGCGGTTTCCTGGAAATGGTCGAAGACGATGTCGTCCGGCGTATCGTGGGCCTGATGAATTTCCTGGATGATGACGGCGCGCTCGCGGTCGAGTTCTTCCGCCTCCATGGTCGAATGTTGCAGGATGTCGCCGATGAGATCGATCGCGAGGCCGGCGTCCTCCTTGAGGACCTTGGCGTAGTAGGCGGTCTGCTCGCGCGACGTATAGGCGTTGAGGTGGCCGCCGACGGCCTCGATCTCGGCGGCGATCCCATAGGCCGAGCGTCGCCGCGTGCCCTTGAAGGCCATGTGCTCCAGGAGATGCGAGATGCCGTTGATGTCCGGGTGCTCGTCCCGGGTCCCGGCGTCGACCCAAGCGCCGACGGAGACGGTCTCGACCGAAGCCATATGATCGCTGACGATGCGAAGCCCGTTGCCAAGCGTCGTCACCTCGGCGGTCATGAAGCGAGGCTCCCGGCGCTCTCGCCCTCGAGGGTCCCGGCGATGAAGGCGCCGACGGTCTCCCGGTCGTTGGCCAGGATTTCGTAACGTTCCGGCCGCTCGAAGAGATCGGCCAAGTGAGCGGGCAGGCCCGGCGCGACGCCGGCCGCCGCTTTCACCGCGTCCGGGAATTTCGCCGGATGGGCGGTCGCCAGCGCGATCATCGGCACGGACTGATCGCGGCGCAGGGCCCGGCCGGCGGCGATGCCGACGGCCGAATGGGGATCGATCAGCTCGCCGGTTTCGCGGTGCAGCTGCCCGATCACGGCCCGCGTCTGATCGTCGTCGAACCGCGCGCCGGAGAAGACGCTGGTCAAGTCGCGCAACAGGTCCTCGGCAATAGAGAACTGGCCGGCCGCCTGGAAATCCTCCATCAGGCTCCGCACCCAGGCGCCGTCGCCGTCGAGGATGTCGTGCAACAGGCGTTCGAAGTTGGACGAGATCTGGATGTCCATGCTCGGGCTGATGGTCGGCACCACCCCTTCCGTCTTCATGGTGCCGGTCTCGAAAAAGCGCGTCAGGATGTCGTTGCGGTTGGAGCCGACGACCAGCTGGTCGATTTGCAGCCCCATCTTGCGGGCCGCGTAACCGGCAAAGACGTTACCGAAGTTGCCGGTCGGCACGGCGAAGGAAACGGGCCTGTCCGGCGCACCCACCTTCACGGCGGCGAAGAAGTAGTAGACGATCTGCGCCACGATGCGGGCCCAGTTGATGGAATTGACGGCCGACAGCCGCCAGCGGTCACGGAACGCGATGTCGTTGAACAGCCCCTTCACCAGGCTCTGGCAGTCATCGAAGGTGCCTTCGAGCGCAATGCAATGGACGTTTGACGAGGCCACCGTCGTCATCTGCCGGCGCTGCACGTCGGACACCCGGCCGTTTGGATAGAGGATGAAGATGTCGATGGCGTCGCGATCCCGGCAAGCCTCGATGGCCGCAGACCCGGTGTCGCCCGAGGTGGCGCCGACGATGGTGACGCGCCGGCCGGAGCGATTGAGCACGAAATCGAAAAGCGGGCCCAGGAACTGCATGGCCTGGTCCTTGAAAGCCAACGTCGGCCCGTGGAAGAGCTCCATCAAGTACTCGTTGTCGCCGAGCTCCTTCAGGGGCGCCACATCCGGGTGGTCGAAATGGGAATAGGCGTCGGCGACGATGGCCTCCAACTCCGCATCGGTCATGCTGCCTTCGACGAAGGGCCGGATGACCCGCACCGCCGTTTCCGCATAGGACAGATCTTTCATCGCCGCGATGTCGGCCGCCGAGAACTGGGGCCAGGCCTCCGGCACGTAAAGCCCGCCGTCCCGCGCCAGCCCGGCCAGCAGCACCTCGTCGAAGGCGAGCTTCGGGGCCTGGTCTCGGGTGCTGACGTATTTCATGGGGCCGATCCTCTCGGGGCTTCGTTTTCGGGCGCTTTCCCGCGCCTCGCCTTTAACCACCTATACGCCCGCCGCCCGGGCGCGGCAAGGACGGGGGTGGAGAGCTGGATGCTCGAAACGTCTGGAAGAGGTGGATATCGTTGATAAACTCGTCCGAAAGAGTGTTTTGGGCGTCCGCTTCTATTAAGAGCGGACGTTTATTCGCCGCCACTGGCAGATGCTGCGGCGGTTTTTGGCTTTGGTTGGCGGTT
>Ga0056108_1000056_pt1 | contig 44949 bp, 42 predicted proteins | sample WorMetG1BERMUDA1_FD_83875 | JGI IMG/M metagenome (GOLD analysis project Ga0056108, IMG submission 83875) | Marine gutless worms symbiont microbial communities from Max Planck institute for Marine Microbiology, Germany - Inanidrilus... ... | reverse complement strand
GACCTCATGAAGAAATTGAAAATGATCCTGGCGGCGATTGCCGTCGCTGGTGTGACGACGCTGCCGATGGCCTCGGCCGAGGCCTTCTGGTGGCCCTTCGGCGGCTGGGGTGGTCCGTGGGGCGGCTATCCGGGGTGGGGCGGCTATCCCGGTTGGGGCGGATACCCTGGTTGGGGCGGATACCCCGGCTACGGCGGCTACCCCGGCTACTGGGGCGGTTATCCGTACGGTGGCTACGTGCACCCCTACGCCTATCCCTATGCGGCGCCCGCGGTGCCACAAACGAAATCCGCGGAATAAGCGGGCCTTCAACCGGGAGCGGGAGGGGCCTGGCCCCTCCCAACCGGTTTACCGTTCAGACACCTTGCTTTCGGCGCCGGACCGTCAGCGAACCCTGAGTGTGTCCGGGAATTTGAATTCGCCGCACCAGTGATCCATGGCCACCGCGACGGGTTCGGGATAGCGGCGGCACTGTGCCGCATCGCAATAGGCGCAATTGAGGTAGATCCTGCGGGCGACGTTGCGGGCGACCGTGTTGTCGATCTGGAAATTGCGCATCAGGAACTTCTCGCCCGCTTCCCGTTCGGCCGCGTTCGGGAAGTCGATGACCAGGCCGCGAGCACCATCGTAGTAGACGGGATAAGTGGGCCACTGCCGCTTGATCGGCTGCACGAGATTGCCCATTTCCTCAGCCACGCATTCGAGGCGGTAAATGTTCTCAACCATTGCCGGTCGCCCCTCTCACTGACGCCATTCGTTCCGCGCGTATACGCAGTCCCCACGCCGCGTGATGGACATATGGATTGCTCGAACGTGAGTCAATAAACGCCCTCGTTTATCCCTGTGAATGAGCGTTACGAACCGCAACGAAGACCGCGACCCGGCGGGGTAGAGTGACGCCTACCGATAGGTTGCGCGCAAATGAGTGAACCACTCGGACTTGCGGGTATCCGCATATCGGTCCCAGTAACACTCGACGAGGTCTGTGTGGCCCGCGTAGAAGGTTCTCGCGAACATTACATAGCCGACACTTTTTTTGACCGGCACCTTGGCTTTCTCGTTGCGTGCATCAAGGTCGGGGTGACGCTTCAGAATCGGGTCCAAGTTATGGTCGATGCCGATCGCAGCGTCGACCCGGCCGCCGGCCACGGCGCTGAGCATGGATAGGTAATTGGCCACCTCGATGACGCGTGCGCCCCTTTCTTCCAGTTCGGGCAGGATCGAAGCCTGGCGTTCGACGACGACCCGGCGGCCGGCAATCTCGGTTTCGATGACGAGGCCAGCATCGACGGAGTCTCGCGCGATATAGACGTGACAGGCATAGCGCTTCGAAGCGCGCTCCTCGTCCGGTCGTCCGTCCTTCATCGGATATATCCCGTATCGGGCGCGGTCGGCTTTGTGGCGGCTGTTGAAGGCGGCGGCGACGTTGCCCTGTTCGACAATCTTCAAGGCCCGAGCCCAGGGCATGAAGGCGAAATCGATCTCGGCGCCGCAAAACCCGGCGGCGCGCCGCGACAGTTCGACGAACCAACCGGGCCGTTCCGGAGCCAGTTGGCCCTCCAATATCCTGACCCGCGCCGACGACGTGCCGACCGTGGCGAAGACCATGGTCACCGGTTCGGCCGGCGTGACCGGAGAGGTCGCGGCCGTGCCTATAACGAAGACCAGGCCGATGAGCAGAAATCTTGCCAACACGAGGGCAGAACCCATCGATGATTGGCGCGTGATGGCCGAACACGCGGCACGAATCCAGGCGTCCCTCCCTTCCCGGCATCTCTTGGCTGTGCTATCCAGTGACCCGAACTCCAACGGAGAACGACCATGGACGAACCCGTGATCCGGGAGAAATTCGCTGCCCCCGTCGATCGCTCGGCGGTCGCCGCCGATTGGCGCGAGCGCGGCTATTCCTGTGATTTGTTCGTCGATCCGCCGGGGCGCCGCTGGGAAGACTTCGTGCACGGCTGTAATGAACTGGTCACGGTCATGGAAGGGCGTCTCGAAATGGAGGTTGCCGGCGACATCATGACCATGGAACCGGGCGACGAGGTTTTCATCCCCAAGGGCGCCCTTCATTCCGTGCGCAACATCCACTCCGGCACGACGCGCTGGTTGTACGGTTACGACTGACCCAGGGGGACGCCGCTCAGAAATTCGAAATCGTATCGCTCCGCGATTGCGGATCGGGTGGGTTGATGATCCAGTCGGCGGCGTCGGCGATCAGGAACCCGGTGGCCAGCGCCATGAGGATGACGATCGCACGCATGGGCTTTGCTCGGCGCCTGATCACCGGCGCGGGCCGAGGGGTGTCGAGGATTTCCTGCTCCGGAGGAAAATGTTCACGCCGGCGGTTGGCGACGTAGTCCTCCTCGATCCTCTGGAAACCGCTGTCGATGCTGAAATAGGCGTGGAGCATGGGGACGGCGATGCCCGCCATGTATAGGACCGCCGCCGAGAGGCCGCCCCAGGGGATACGCTCGGCGTTGATCACGTAGCCGGCATAGCCGGCAGCCAGGATGATGCCCAGAGCGTTGGCCGCAATGTGCCACGGCATGATGAAAAATCCGGTCGTTGCTTAGGTCCGAAAGAGTACCTCGGTCGCCGCAGATCGGCAAATTCACCGGGACAGCAGCACCGTCCGCCAGCCTTTCAGCGCTGCGCCTCGGATCTGTCTCAGTCCGTGAACTTCATGGGCCCAGACCACGCGCCGCGAGTCGCGTTCCAGGAACCCGGACAGGACGGCGATGCCGCCCGGCCTCAGATGGCGCTTGAGATCGCCGGCCATGGCGACGAGGGGGCGGGTCAGGATGTTGGCCAGTATCAGGTCGTAGGGTGCATGTGTCCTTACGACGGGTGACGCGTATCCGACACCGCACAGGGCTTTGACCCTTTTGCCGACCCCATTGCCCAAGGCGTTGAGCGCCGTCACTCGGGCCGCCTCGTCGTCGATGTCGCTGGCAGTGACCCGCGCTTGGGGCCAGGTCTTGGCGGCAGCGACCGACAGCACACCCGAACCGCAGCCCATGTCGAGGATCCTTGAAAACCGGCGCCGCCTCGCCAGGTGATCGAGGAAACGCAAACAGGTTTCCGTCGTCGCATGTTCGCCCGAACCGAAGGCCGTGCCGGCGTCGAGCTCGATGGCCAAGGCTCCAGCCGGTACATTTCCGTCGAAGTGCGACCCGTGCAGGAAATAGCGACCGATCCGGAGTGGCGGGAACTGGGCCAAATTCTCGGCCAGCCAATCCCGGGGTGGCACAAGGTCGATCTTCGGTTTCGGCGGCTCGACATCGGCCTTGCGGGCCGTCGCCGCCAAACCCTGGGCGATCGCCCGATCGTCCGGCTCGGCATCGGCGAAGCCCTCTACCGTCCAACCGGCACCGTCCTCGTTTTCAAAGGAGCTCACCGCCGCTGATATGGTTTCGAGATAGTCTTCGCAGGTTTCGCGGACCCCATCAGGCACGCAAATTCCGATGCGCCAAAGAAAAGTCGGGGTCGTCATGGCTCAGACGGTTTCCACGAAACTGTCCATGACCTTCTTGGTGCCGGCCTTCTCGAAGTCGATTTCGAGCTTGTTGCCGTCGATGGAAACGATGCGCCCGTAACCGAACTTCTGATGAAAAATGCGCTCACCCAGTTCGAAGGTGCGGGACGGGCCGTCCCGTTCACTGACCCGCCAGTCGGTGTCTTCGATCAGCGGCGTTTGCCGGCGGTTGACGCGGCGCCGGGATTGGAATCCCGCGTCACCGAAACCGTACCCGAAGGCGTTACCGAAACTGTTATCGAAGCCGTCGCCGAAACCACCCCGGGCGGCGCCGAGGCCGGTCTCCGCGTCGATAACCACATTGTCCTCGGGAATTTCCTCGATGAATCGTGACGGATAGGCACTTTGCCACTGGCCGTAAACGCGGCGGTTGGCGGCATGCAGGATGGTGGCGCGCTTGCGGGCTCGCGTCAGGCCGACATAGGCGAGGCGGCGTTCCTCCTCGAGCGCGCTCAAGCCGCCTTCGTCCAAGGCGCGTTGATGCGGGAACAGGCCTTCCTCCCAGCCCGGCAGGAAGACGGTATCGAACTCCAAGCCCTTGGCGCCGTGCAGGGTCATCAGGGTCATCTTGTCGTCCGATAAGTTCTCCTCGTTTTCCATGACCAGACTGACGTGTTCCAGGAAGCCGCCCAGGTTCTCGAACTCCTCCAGCGCGACGATCATTTCCTTCAGGTTGTCGAGCCGGCCCGGCGCCTCCGGCGCCTTGCCCCTTTGCCACATTTCCATGTAGCCGGATTCATCCAAAACGACTCCGGCCAGTTCCGGATGCGGCATGACTTCGAGCATCTGGCGCCAGCGGGAAAAATCGTTCATCAAGGCGGCGAGCGTCGTCCGCACCTTCGGCCTCAACTCGTCGGTCTCGCAGAGCCGCATCACGGCCTGGGTCAGGGGCAGGCCCTCGGCCCGGGCGAACTGGTGGATCGTGCGCATGGCTGCCTGGCCGATGCCGCGCTTCGGCAGGTTGACGATACGCTCGAAGGCGAGGTCGTCGTCCGGCTGCTGGACGACCCGGAGATAAGCGATGGCGTCGCGAATTTCCTGGCGTTCGTAGAAGCGCGGGCCGCCGATGACTCGGTAGGGTATGCCGAGCGTGATCAGGCGTTCTTCGAACTCGCGGGTCTGGAAACTGGCGCGCACCAGTACCGCCATACCGTTGAGTGCCTGGCCCTTGGCATGCAACGCCTCGACAGTGTCGCCGACGGCGCGGGCCTCCTGTTCGCCGTCCCAGACGCTCCTCACGGTGATTGGCTCGCCCTCGTTGACGTCGGTCCACAGCGTCTTGCCGAGGCGTCCGTCGTTGTGCGCGATCAAACCCGAGGCGGCGGCCAGGATGTGCGGCGTCGAACGGTAGTTGCGCTCCAGGCGCACCACTTCCGCACCCGGAAAGTCCTCCTCGAAACGCAGGATGTTGCCGACCTCGGCGCCGCGCCAGGAATAGATCGACTGGTCGTCGTCTCCGACGCAGCAGATGTTACGGTGCGCCTGGGCCAAGAGCCGCAGCCACAGGTACTGCGCCACGTTGGTGTCCTGGTATTCGTCGACCAGTATGTAGCGGAACTGGTTCTGGTAGCGGGCCAGGATCTCCGGTTCGTCCTGGAAGAGTTGCAGGCAAAGCAGTAAGAGGTCGCCGAAGTCGGCGGCGTTCAGGACTTTCAGCCGCTCCTGGTATTCGGCGTAGAGTGAGAGGATCCGCCCGTCGGCGATGTCGCCGCCTTCGCCCGGCGTCACCCGGTCCGGCGTCAGGCCGCGGTCCTTCCAGCGCTGGATGGTGGATGCGATGACCCGGGCCGGCCAGCGTTTGTCGTCGAGCTCATGGACATCGACCAGCTGCTTAATCAGGCGCACCTGGTCGTCGGTATCGAGGATCGAGAAGTTGGGTTTCAGGCCGGCGGCTTCAGCATGGGCCCTCAGGATGCGCGCGCCGATGGCGTGGAAGGTGCCGACCCACCAGCCCTCGACCGGTGCGTTGAGGAGTGCCGCTACCCGTTCCTTCATCTCGCGGGCCGCCTTGTTGGTGAAGGTCACGGCCATCACCTGCCAGGGCCGGGCTCGGCCCTCGACCAGGATGTGGGCGAGCCGCGTCGTCAGGACCCGGGTCTTGCCAGTACCGGCGCCGGCCAACACCAGGACCGGCCCGTCGATGGTCTCCACCGCCTTGAGCTGGGTTTCGTTGAGGGTGGCGAGATAGGCGCGGGGACCGGGGGCCGGGGGCCGCGCCGGCGCTGGCGGGTCGGTGAGGTCGAAGGGATTTTCCATAGCCGATATATAGCATGGGGAACGGAGGCGGCCATCATCGGATCGCGCCGCGATTGCCGTTGTCTTCTGGAACGCGCGTTTTCCCGCGAAACGGTTGGCAGGGAACCGATTTCGGCGCATGATCGGAGCCAAGAACAAGACGAGGGAAGGCGAAGGGGGCGGCCGGCATGACCGGTTACGACGGCGATCCGCTCAGCCATATCGAACTGCTGGTGCCGGTTCCCAAGCCGGAGAGAATGGCGTTGGCCAAGCAGTGCCAGTGGCGGGATTACGCAGCCAAACAAACCGTTTTCGACAAGCAGAGCGAAAACACGGACGTCATGTTCGTCGTTTCCGGGCGACTCAATGTCACCGGCTATTCCCTGGCCGGACGGGAGATTTCTTTCGCCGAGATCGGTGAGGGGGACTTTTTCGGCGAGGTTTCGGCTGTCGACGGCGAGGCCCGGTCGGCCAGCGTCACCGCCATCACCGATTGCCGCCTGGCCTCGTTGACGGCGCCCCTGTTCCGGGCTCTCCTCGAAAATCACCCCGACGTCGCCGCCACCGTCATGCGCCGCTTGAGCGGCATTATCCGGCGTTCGACGGAACGCCTGATGGACTTCAAGACCCTGAACGCCCATCAGCGCGTCTGCGCCGAGGTGCTGCGCATCGCCCAACCGGGCGCCGCCGTTGCCGGTCACTGGGAGATCTACCCGACGCCGACCCAGGCGGTCATCGCCAGCCGCGTCGGGGCCAGCCGCGAGACCGTCGCCCGTGTCCTCGGCGATCTCGCTCGTGGCGGCATCATCACCCGCAAGGGCCGCACCGTAACGATCCTCGATCGCGATACCCTGGAACGTCTGACCGAAAGGCTGGGAGACGATGCCTGACGGCGGTCGCCCTAGCCGGAAGGCGCCTCCTCGACATTTCCCGTCGCCCCCGCGCGGGCCCGGAATCCGCTCCCCAAGAATGATGCGCGCAAGGGGACGGCATTGCGCGGGGAGTTGACGCGGTGAGCATCAGTCTGTTCGAACTCTTAAAGATCGGCATCGGTCCGTCCAGTTCGCACACGGTCGGACCCATGGTGGCGGCCGGGCGGTTCCTCGACGAGGCCCGCGACGCCGGCGTTTTAGGGGAAATCGCGCGTATCCACGTGCGCCTATATGGTTCCCTTGCCTTCACCGGAGAAGGCCATCAGTCGGACACGGCCGTGCTGCTCGGTCTCGCGGGTGAGACGCCGGATGGCGTCGATCCGGACCGGGTGCCGGCAATCCTCCAAGAAATTACCGAACAGGAATCGATCGTACTCGGCGGCAAGCGGGTGATCGCCTTCGACCGCGACGCCGACCTCGTTTTCGATTACGGCGAACCGCTGCCGGCCCACGCCAACGGCATGCGCTTCCAGGCCTTCGACGGTGCCGGCGTGAAACTCGCCGAGGCCGTCTACTACTCCATTGGCGGCGGTTTCGTCGCCTCCGAGGATGAGATGGCGGCGGCGGACGACGTGCGGACCGGCGACGCGGCGGTTCCCTATCCCTTCGCTTCGGCCGCCGAACTGCTAGCCGCGGGCGGCGATACAGGCAAGACCATCGCCGAGATGGTGCTCGCCAACGAAACGGTGGCGCGGGACGAAGCCGATGTGCTCGCCGGCATCGACCGTATCTGGTCGGCCATGCGAGACTGCATGGAACGTGGCATGAAAGGCGATGGGATGCTGCCTGGCGTTCTGCACGTCAAACGCCGCGCCAAGCAGATTCTCGACGGCCTCGAAAGCGCCCGCGGCGTCAACGCCAAGCTGCCGCACGAATGCATGGATTGGATCAGTCTCTATGCCATCGCCGTCAACGAGGAGAACGCATCCGGCGGGCGCGTCGTTACGGCCCCGACCAACGGGGCGGCCGGAGTCATCCCTGCGGTGCTCCGCTACTATGTGGAATCATGTCCCGGCGCCGATGAGAAGGGCGTCAGGGACTTCCTGCTGACGGCGACCGCCATCGGCTCTCTCATCAAGCTCAATGCCTCGATTTCGGGTGCCGAGGTCGGCTGCCAGGGTGAGGTCGGCTCAGCGTCCGCCATGGCGGCGGCCGGCCTGGCGGCGGCCTTGGGCGGCAGCAACGAGCAGGTCGAGAACGCCGCCGAGATCGCCGTCGAGCACCACCTGGGTCTCACTTGTGATCCCATCGGCGGCCTCGTCCAGGTGCCCTGCATCGAGCGCAACGCCATGGGTGCGGTCAAGGCCATTAACGCCGCGTCGCTGGCCTTGAAGGGTGACGGCACCCATTTCGTATCCCTCGATGCGGTCATCGAGACCATGCGCCAGACCGGCGAGGACATGCAGGACAAGTACAAGGAAACCAGCCTCGGCGGCCTCGCGGTCAACGTCGTCGAGTGCTAGGCGCGCCGAAATCACACTTGGCATGTTGACGCCGGCAATCCAGGTCTATCGCGCGCCCTTCAGGATGGACCGGCATTTCTCGGCGATCTCCAGGGTCACCGTGTCGTTCATGGGTTGGCCGTTGAAATAGAGGGCCCCGGTCTTGATGTTGAATTTCACGGTACCGATGGTGAGGGCCATGTCGGGGATGCTGGCCGCCTCCTTGAAGGCCGCCTCGGTCGCCGAGTTGGCCGTGGTGGCTTCCGTCCCTTCCGTCGTTGCGCTGGCGGCAGACGTGTTGAGGTTCGTGGCGCTGGTGCGGAGTGCCGTGACGTCGGCGTCCTCGGCGTAACCGACGCCCGTGGCGGCGCTGACGGCGCTCGCGGCGGAGGTAAGAGCCGCGGCCGCATCGCCGGACGCGGCCGAAGTCTGGGCCGATGACAGGGCCGATTGAGCCGTGCTCAGCGCCGAGGAAGCGGAACTGACGGCCGCCTTCTTGGTGGCGTTGGTCGGGTCGGCCACGTATGCGGCGACGGCGGTGTCATAGATCGTTTGCGCGCCCTGCACCGCCTCGTCGGCGGCGATCACCGCGGCCTGGGCGGAGACGGTCTGGGCGCTGCCGGCGGCGTTCACCGTCTCGCTCGCCTTGGTCGCCGTCTCGACGGACTGGTCGGCGCTGTCGGCGGCGGTGCGGGCACTGGTCGCGGCGCTGCTTGCCGAGGTGGCCGCCGCTGTCGATGTGGTGCTGGTCGCCGACACGCTGACGCCGGCCGACGAAACGGTCGTCGACGCCGACTGTGCCGAGGTCGACGCGCTCGAATAGTCGCCTGCCGCGTAGGAGGTTTCGGCACTGGTCAGGGAGGCCTGCGCCGCGGTCAAGGCGGCTTCGGCGGCAGTGTAGGCTTCGGCATCGGCGGCGCTTTCCGGATGCGCCGTTTTTTGGGCCAAGGCCGCATCGCGTTCGGCGGTCATGGCGGCGACGGCGGCTGTGGCGTCCTCGATGGCGACGAAGGCGCTCGATTGCGAGGCCAGGGTCTCGGCCGAGGCCGCCGCCGTCTCCGCCGCCTTGGCCGCCGTTTGCGCCTGGTCGGCGGCATTGGCCGCGGCCTGGGCCGCCGCCGCGTCGGCCTCCGGCTTGCCGAGGTAGTAGTTCAGGTCCTTGGTGATGTTGAACTCGAAGACGTCGGGCAGCGGCATGCGAAACGACCCGCCGACGTCGGCCGGCAGGAACTTGCGGCCGCGGATCTCCGCCTCAGGCTTGTAGGCTACGTCGCCCCGGGCCCGGTGGCGGGCCATCAGGCGCCGGCAATCGCGTTTGCTGATCTGGACGCGCGGTTCCGCCGCGACACCTTCGGCACCGTCCCCGCCCGCCGGACCGCTGTCGGTGGCCAGGGCGCCAGAAGGCGCAACCAGAGCCAGGAATACGGCCATTGAAAGGACTGTGGATGAAGGTTGTTGCGGCATGGCGACTGGCGACCGTCTCCGGAGACAGTTTTCTGAGTCTACCAAGATAAGGGAAGAGGGTTAACAGATCGTGTCTGAACCGACGACGGGTCTACGGCGCCTGGTATCAGTTAGCGGAGCACGCAGTTACCTAGCGCGTTGGGTCATCGTTCCTGCAGTGCCAGGCGCGCACCGAGGGCGCAGTAGATGCCGCCGACCACTTTCCCCTGCCACTTGAGGACGGTCGGATTGTGGCGAAGCAACAGGCCGATCCGGCCGGTGCCGAGGGCGAAGACGACGGTGCTGACGAGCCCCAACAGGACGAAGACGATACCGAGGGTCATCAGTTGCAGGACCACGGACCCGTTCTCGAGCCGCACGAATTGGGGAAGGAATGCGAGAAAGAACAAGGCGGTCTTGGGATTGAGAACTTCGGCCAGGATCGCTTGGCGAAAGGCTTTTGTGGCGGACAGGGGGAGCCCCTTGGTGCCCAGGTCCACTGCCGACGTATCGAGGATGGCACGGATTCCGAGATAAACGAGATAGGCGGCACCCAGGTATTTAATGATGCTGAACAGCACCGCCGACGCCGCGATGATCGCCGATATGCCAGCGATCGCCATGATCGTATGGATGAGGTCGCCAGCCGCGATCCCGGCGCCGGTCGCGATGCCGACCCTGACGCCCGAACTCGTCGCCCGCGCCACGGTGAGGATCGTCGCCGGACCGGGAATGAACACGAACCCGAGAACGACCGCAACGTAAGTGATCAATGTCGCCGGATCGACCAAGGCGAGCTCCTCCGTAATCTTCGCGACGAAAGGAAGCCAGCGTTCCGGCGGAAAGGCAATAGTTGGACGTGCTGCCTGTCAGGTCAGCTCTTGCCGGCCGCCAGTTGGGCCTTCACGTAGGCCGGGAAGGCTTGGCTTTCGTAGGCCTTTTCGCGCACGTAGCGGAACTGGAAACGAAATAGTTGGGCCGGAAGTAGCCCTGCATGCGCGACACTTCCAGGTCCTTGATGCCGGCTGCGGTTCCCTCCGCCGGAGGTTCGCCCAAAAAGATGATGGTCGGCGAGAAACGGATACCCCATTTCTTGCGGAGCTTGCTCTCCGACAACGTCTCGCCGTCGAAATCGGTGACCGCGGCCGAGCCCTTCATGTCGATCTGCACCATCTCGAAGTTCTCGCGGATGTAACCGCGGATTTCCGGGTCGGCGAAGTTGACCAGGTGCGTCTCGCGGCAATAGGGGCAGCCTTCAAGCTCGAAGATGACGGCCAGGCGCTTACCGTTCTCGGCGGCCATCGTCAGGTCCTCGTTCATGTCGAGGAAGCTCGACAGGAACCAGGTCTGGCGGTAGTGGCCGCCCGACTTCTCGACCGTGCTCAGGTCCTTCTCGCCGGCCCGTGCCGGGACCGGGAGCCAGGCCCCCGCCAACCCGGAGGCCAGTGCCGTGCCGGCGGCCAGAAGCCGTTTCGAGAACCCGCGCCGTGTCTGCATGGTGTCACCTCGTGCCCGTTGCCAATCGGTCAGGAAACCGCTTTTGTTATACATTAAACGAATATGACGGGCTACCATGTCCCGACGCGCCCGGAGGATAAGCTGACATGAAAGAAACCGCCGCTGCCATTGTCGTCGTCTTTGTGCTGATCCTGACGGCTGCCCCGGACCGGCCGGCGGCCGGCGAAACTGGGGACTTCAATGCCGCCGTCGCCGACGCCTACGGCCACTACCGTCAGGCCGTATTTTTCTTGCGCACCAAGAACCCGGGCGTTGCCGCCCTCGAGATCTCGATGATGGCCGACAAGTGGAACGCTCTCGCTGATCGCCACGCCGGATCGCCGCCCGACGCTTACGACGCGGACGCCGAGTTCCAGGGCACCATGCGCGCCGTTGCGGAGCAATTGGCCAAAGCGGCATCCGCGGCGGAAGCCATGGAAGCGGAAACGGCGGCCGAAGCCATGAAACCGGTCCGCACGATGATCGCCGGACTGCGCCGGCGCAGCGGCATCGTCACGTTTTCCGATTGTGTCGACGCCATCAACGCCTCCATGGACCGTCTCTGGCCCTACCGGCACAATCCGCCCGATTTCGAGAACCCGGTAGCCGTGGACGCGCTCCGCCAGGAACTCGGCATATCGCTTTATCTCTACAAGAAATGCTACGCCGAAGCGCCGCAGGCCTATCGGGACGACGAGGAGTTCCAGCGCCTGTTCGAGAACGGCATCGATTCCTTCACCCGTATCTGGGAGCCGGTACGCGACAAGAATGCCGTCGGTGTCATCAACTTCCTGCGCGAGTTGCGTTCGCTCGACAAAATGATCTTCCTGCGGTTCGGGTAAAACACGCGTTCGAAGCCGATTCTCCAAACGCCCATCGCCGCGGCCTACGGATCAGGGTGAACGAGATGGGATTTCGGCGATAACCGGCCGTTGGACGTCAGCCGGCTTGTCGGACAGCCTCGCCCGGCCACGGCAGTTCGTTCTTCTCCAGGTCCTCGCCCGGCCACGGCAGTTCGTTCTTCTCCAGGTCCTCGCCGGGGAAGGGCAGGTTGTCACCGTCCGCTCGCCGGGTCCGGTCGCGCTCGTCGCCATCTTGCTCCCAGTCCAATTCGGCCACGTTCCGGGGCCGGAAATCGTCCACCATGTCTCGCGCCCGGTCCAGGTTCTTGGCGGTAATCGCCGCCAGACGGTGGTTGTTGCGCGCCTCGTAGACCTCGAGGGCCTGCTCGAAGGCGGCGACGGAGGCCTCCAGGCGTTCGACGTTGCGGGTCTGTTTGCCGAGCAGGAATAGGGCGCTGCCCAGGTTGTTTTGTGACGCCGCCCACAGCATCGGAGTCTGGCTCCGGCTTCGAACCTCGAGGACGGCCTTACAGGCATTGGCCGCCGTCGCCAAGGCCTCCAGGCTTTTCACGTGTTCGCCCAGGACCTGGGCGGCCTGGGCGACGTTGCTCATGATCTCCGCCCAACGCATCGGCGTCTGGTCGCGCGTATAGATGGCGAGTGCCGACTTGAAGCGCCTCAGTGCGCGTTTCAGTTCGGCGGTGTCGCCGCTCTCGAAACCGCGGCGGTAACTGATCAGACCGAGCCGGTTCTGCAGGGCCCCCCAGGCCCGCGGGTGGCCCGCACGATCGAGGATATCGGCGGCGTCGATGAGCAGGGATTCCGCTTTGTCCAGCATCGCTGGATCGCGGTTTCGCTCGCCTTCGATGTGCAGGATCGAGCCCAGGTGCTTGTGGACGCGGGCCCAGTCCTCGGGCGATTCCTTCTCGCTGAGAACCGAAGCGGCAACGCGGTAACGGTCGGCCGCCCGGGCCAGGAGCTCGGCGTCGTAGCCCGGCCGGGCAGCGGCGGCGAGGACCGAGGCGTACCCGGATTGAAGGGTGGCCCGCTCGCGGCTGGTCATCTCCGGGAGCACTTGGTCGAGGGCGAGGGCGGCCGGCTCGAGCCCATCGGCCAGGGCACGATTCTTCAGGGCCTGCTTGGCCCGGGTGCCGGGCAGGGCGGCGGCCAGGGTGACGGTACGCAGGAGGTCGGCGACCTCGGCCCCGAACCCGGCGGGTACGGCGAGCACGGTCTCGAAATCGAAGGCGCCCGGCGCCTGCTGGTCCCAGGCGCCGGGGCGCTTCTGCCGGAACAAACGGACCGTCGGATACCAGGGCGAACCCTCCTCGTCGGTCAACCAGCGCCAATCGGCGGCGAAGGGGATGACCACCCAGGCCGGTTTGCCGAGCGCCGCAGCCAGGTGCGCGATGGCCGTATCGACAGTGATGACCATATCGAGCTGCTGGATCACGGAAGCGGTGTCGGCAAAGTCGTTGAGCCTGGGTCCGAGGTTGAAGACCAGGGACTCGCAACCGGTCTCCTTGATGTCGGTCTCGCGGGGGCCTTTCTGCAGACTGTAGACGATGACACCCGGGATGCCCAAGAGCTCGACGAACTGGGTGAAGTCGCAGGACCGGTTCTTGTCGTTCTGATGGGTCGGCTTGCCGGCCCAGGAGATTCCGATCTGGCGCTGGCGTTCCATGGACGCGGGCAGCTGTACGGCATGCATCTCGGGCGCCGTCAGGTAGGGCACTTCGGCCGGGATGGTCTCGGCCGTGGTGCCGAGGACGCGGGCCAGGGACATCATAGGGATGTAATAATCGAACTTGGGCAGCGGCGCGCCCCGGTTGACCACCTTGTCGACGCCGGGGACGGTGGAGAATAGGCAGGCCAGTTCCGGCTGGGTCTCGAGGACCACAGTGCCGACCCGTTCCTTGACCATGGGCACGAAGCGGGCGAAGTGGATCATATCGCCGAAACCCTGCTCCTGGTGGATCAGCAGGGTCTTGCCCTTGAGTTCCGAGCCGTCCCACATAGGCTGGGAGAAGCCGCGCGGCGGGCTGCGTTCCAGTCTCCAGCGCCATTCATACTGCTCGAACCCTTCCACGAACTCACCTTTGGTGAGCAGTGTCAGCGCGCGGTCCCAGCGGCAATCCACGTGTTCCGGCACCATGGTCAACGTCGTCTCGAAGGCGGCCAACGCCTGATCGGTCTGGCCCAAATCGCGAAGCGCCAAACCCATGTTGTAAAAGTACTCTGCACCCTTCGGGTCCAGGCGCACGGCCTGCTGATGGGCCGCGACGGCCAATTGCAGGCGGCCTAACTCGCGGAGCGCGTTGCCCATGTTGGAGTAGGCACCCGCGTTATTGGGGCGCAGCACCAGGGAGCGACGATAGCATGCGATCGACGCCTCGAGCTTGCCCATCTGCCTGAGGGCGACGCCCATGTTGTTGTAGGTATCGGGAATCTTCGGGTTGAGCAGCAGCGATTTGCCATAGGCCTCGACGGCCTCTGCATACTCGCCCTTTTGGTGGTGTTCGACGCCGATTCCGAAGACCCGGGCCGCTTCGCGTTCGCGAAGGGCCAATTTCTGTTCCGCCGGTAGCGCCTTCCAGGCGGCGATTTGCTCGGCCGTCGGCTGGCGTCCGGGCGTCGGCTTGGCCATCGCCGCGTCGCCGGGAGTCGGGCTCACCGGTTTCAGGGTCGCCGAAACGGCACCGCCGGCACCTTTCGCCGGTTTGTTCGTCTTGGTTGCGGCCTTCTTGGCAGCCATTGCGTCCCCGCTCGAACCCCCACTGTAATGACCCCTGGGCACGCCCAACCACAGCCGATTGCGGCGTCGCCCATGACCTATAGTGAATCGTCGGCCCCCTCCGGGCAAGAAAAAGCGCCCGACAAGCGCAGCGTCCTGCCTTTGATGGTTCTCGAACGGGTCAGGTCAGAGTCGGGTAAGAGTCGAGTCAGAGGATGTCGAGCACACTTTCCGGCGGCCGGCCCATGGCCGCTTTGGCGCCCTTGACGACGATCGGACGCTGCAGGGTCCGCGGGTGTCGGGCGATGGCCTCGATCAAGGCGTCACCGTCGAGGGCCGGATCGATGCCTTCCTCCTTGGCTTCCTTGGTGCGCAACACGTCCTTCGGGCCAAGGCCCAATTTTGCGAGCACGTCCTTCAACTCGGCGGCGCTCGGCGGCGTCGTCAGGTACTCGACGACTTCCGGCTCGACGCCGTTGTCCTGCAACAATGCCAGGGTCTGGCGGGACTTCGAGCAGCGCGGGTTGTGATAGATCTTGACCGTCATGGTTCCTCCTCCTGTTATTCCGAACCCTCGGCCGCGACCGGTTCGGTCTCGGCGCCTGCACCCGGCGGCACGAAAATCTCCGGGCGCTCCGAGGGAATTTGCTCAACATATAAGGACTGGCTTGGGAAGGCGAAACCCGTACCAGCCCCATCGACGATTTCCTTTATGCGCAACGCCAGGCTTTCCTTGATCTTCAGCCATTCGCCCCAATCGGTGGTACGGGTGAAGCAATAAAGCATGATATCGATCGACGAATCACTGAAGCGATCGATACGCACGAAGGTGGAAACGTCCTCGGGATCGGCGAAATCCGGACTGTCGGTTACATAGCCCTCGATCTCGTCGCGGATCCGGCGCAGCTGCTCGATGGAGGTGCGGTACTCGACACCAATGGTCCAGTAAATGCGCCGGTGCGTCATGCCCGAAAAATTGATGACCGCCGTGTCCGCCAGCTTGGCGTTGGGCACCAGGACCGGCGCCTTGTCGAAACGGCGGACCACGGTCGAACGGAAGCCGATGCTCTCGACGGTGCCTTCAACCGTGCCTTCGACGCGAATCCAATCGCCGATACGGAAGCGTTTCTCGCCAAGGATGAGAATACCGGCGATCAGGTTCTTGAACAGGTCCTGCGCGCCCAAAGCCACGGCAACACCGAAGAGCCCGGCGCCGGCGATGTTCGGCCCGACCTGAATACCCCATATCTGCAGGATGGTGGCGGCGCCGACGATAATGACGGCGACGTGGATGGCCTTGACCATCCATTCGACGAGTTCATGGGTGAACACCCGTTCCAGCCGCCGCAACAAGAACGACAACGGAATGGTCAGTCGATAGGCTCCCCAGAAGATGCAGATCGCTATCAGGGTCTTGACGACGTTGTCCGCGATCTCCGCATAAATAGCCTCGAAAGCCAGATACTCACTGGCGACGAAGACGCCGACCACGACTGGCACCAGACGGACCGGCGCCTCGAGGCTGGCGACCATCTTGTCGTCGAGGCGGTTGGTGGTTCGTTTGGCGATGGCGTTGAGGCGGCCGATGACGAGGCGGGCGAAAAGCCCTCTCAAAAGAAAGAAAATGGCGAGGATGAGGATGGCGACGAGGGCTTTGCCGATATCCACGCCGCCGATGCCGGTGTTCCATACCTCGACAACCAGTCGCCAGAATTCCTTCACTTGCTCCACCGCCGGGTCCCCCATCCTTCGGTCTTAATGGTAAGGTTCACGGCAAGGTCCTTGAAATAGTCCGTCCACTCGGCAAAATCAAACGCGCGCCGCAAAGAACACGTGAACAGAGTGAACGGTCTGAGCGGCCGAATGATCCGGCGTCAAGGAGGGGAGCGCTTCGTTGGTCGACGTCAGCGAACACAAACGGGCGATGTTGGAGACCGGCTTCTGGGGTCGAGCCGCCGCCGGTGCGCTGATCCTCGCCAGAAGCACCCGACGGATGCTGATCGCTCACCGCGCCGAGGGAACGCTGCAACCGAATACCTGGGGAACGTGGGGCGGCGCCGTCGATCACGGAGAAACGCCGATGCGGACCGTCACCCGCGAGGTCCGTGAGGAAGCGGGCTACGAGGGCGAGTTCGAGGCGATGCCCCTTTACGTTTTCGAACACGAATCCGGATTCCGATACAGCAATTTTTTGGTCGTCGTCGGCGAGGAATTCGAACCGACCTTGAACTGGGAGACCCAGGGCTACGGCTGGTTCGAGTTCGGCAATTGGCCGGATCCCCTGCACTTCGGGCTGGTCAACCTACTGGATCACGCCGAGAGCCGATCCGTGATCGCGCAGGCGGCCGGCGCCGAAGTCTGAAACTGGTATCGACCGAGCAATCCAAACACCGGCCGTTAGACGCGGGCCTCCATGGCAAGGCGTATACCGAGCGCGATCAAGACGGTGCCGGCCAATGCATGGATGCGCTGGGCAGCCTTGTCGCTTTTCGAGAAATACCGCCGAACCTGGCCGCCGGCCAAACCGGCCGTGGCCATGACCCCGAACGAGACGACCATGAAGATGGAGCCGAGGATCGCGAACTGATAGGCGACGGGTCCGGCCCCGGGGTCGACGAACTGGGGAAGGAAGGCGAGGAAGAACAACGCGACCTTCGGGTTGAGCAGGTTCATGACGACGGTTTGCCGATAAATGGAACCGATTGGCACCGGATCACCACCATCAGAAAAGTGGAGCTTGTCGCGATGCCGCCACATACGCACACCGAGGTAGATGAGGTAAGCCGCACCCAGGACCTTGACGGCGGTGAACGCAATCGCCGAGGCCGCGAGAACCGCGGTCAACCCGACGATGCAAAGCAGCGTGTGGCCGATGATCCCCGTGCACAGGCCGGCCGCAGCGGCGACGCCGGCCCGCGGCCCCTGAGCGGTGCCGCGGACGATGACGTAGATGATGTCGGGTCCAGGCGTGACGCCGAGAATGAAAGAGGCAATGGCAAAGGTCGCGAGATGACTCCACTCCGGCATGGCGCTGAACTCAACCGCCCATCAATTCGGGCCGCACCGCCCAGGCGACGATCCAGCCATCACCGTTGTCGCCGCGCTCGAGCGCGACCACGGTGCCGGGCTGGAAATGGAGGACGGTTTCATCCTCGTCACCGCAAACCAGGCGGGACACCAGGCGGCTCATATAGGGTAGGTGGCCGACGACCATGACGTCACCTATGGCACCTTCTTCCGGCCACGCTTCAATCGCTTCGAAAAGGGCATCGGTCGGGTCGTTCGGTGCGATCGGATACAGGCTTTGCTCGGTGATGCGTCCCGGACCCAGGGTTTCGGCCAGGATCAAGGCCGTCTCCTGGGCGCGGAGCTTGCCGGAATGCACGACGCGGGCAACGCTTATGCGGCTGCGTGCCAGGAACGACGCCAGGCGGGCGACGTCCTTCCGCCCCGTTTTGCTCAAGGGCCGCTCCGGGTGTTCGTCCTTGGGAACGGCGGTGCCGTGTTGAACCAGATACAACCGCATGACCGGAGACTACCAAAGGCACCGGACAGGATAAAGCGATGGCGTCGCCATCGCCGTCTTCATCAGGTCACGGCAGACCACTGTTCTCTGGTCAGGTGGTAACGGCGAAATCCGGTAATGCCGCCAAACCCTTCCTGAATCAGGTGCATTCCAACGCCTTCCAGGATGCGGCAGGACCGTTCATTGGTGGCTAGGGCCAAAGCGGAGAAGTCGTCGAGGAACGCTTCCTTGAAACCGTGTTCGACCGCGGCAGCAACGGTTTCCGGCGCCAGCCCCCGTCCCCACCAAGTGCGATCGATGGTATAGCGCAGCGTCAATTCCGGGAGGTCGTCCCGTTTGGCGAAACCGCACTCGCCGATGAACGAGCGCGAGTCCTTGTGCTCGACGGCAAAGACACCGATGCCGGAGTCCTGCCATTGGGTCCTGTATTCGGCGAATTGCCGGACCGCCGCCTCGTTGGTCATCGGCCCGACGGTCGTACCGGCCATATTGGCGAGATCCTTCTTAAGGGCGACGAAAACGCCCTCGTCCGTCTTCTTGAACGGTCTGAGGATCAATCTTGTCGTAACGATCTCGTGCATTTCCATCTCCTGATTGCGATTGGTTCCGATGCCAAATGGGCGCCTGGCGAACGGGCAGGCACCTCGTCATCGTCGTCGCAATCGGGTTCGGGTCGTCACGGTCTACGGTCTCTTTCACAACAAAAAACGCGGCACTTGGTGCCGCGTTTCAGATGAGTATCCTACAGGATCAGATCATGCGGACGCGGCGGCAAGCATGGCTTCCGCGATACGTCGTTCCGCCTCGCATTTCCCCTTGTCGTCTTCTTCGGCTTCGGCTTCGGCCTGTTTCGCCGCTTCAAGACGCTGTTCGGCGGCATTTCTGTCGATGTCCTCGACGCGTACGGCCTCCTCGGCCAGCACCGTGCAATGGGACGGCGAGATATCGCAAAAGCCGCCGGCGACGAAAATCCGCTCCTTGATGGCCGTGTCTTCATGGATGGCGATGACGCCGGGACGCACGGTCGCGATCAGCGGCGAGTGCCCCGGCAGGACACCGAGGTCGCCCTCGGCGCCGGGAACGACGACCATTTCGACGGGCTCGGAAACGAGCAGCCGTTGCGGCGAGACCAGTTCGAATTCGACCTTTTCGGCCATATCCTCCTCCTCGGAAGTAAGCGTTTCGACCGTATCGATCGTTTACGCCGCCTCCGCGGCCAGACGCTTGGCCTTTTCAAGCGCCTCTTCGATGGTGCCGACCATGTAGAAGGCGGCTTCCGGAATGTGGTCGTATTCGCCGGCGACGATGCCCTTGAAGCCTTTGATGGTGTCCTCGAGGCTGACGAAGACGCCCGGCGTACCGGTGAACACCTCTGCCACGTGGAACGGCTGCGACAGGAAGCGCTGGATCTTACGCGCCCGGGCGACGGTCAGTTTGTCCTCTTCCGACAGCTCGTCCATGCCGAGAATGGCGATGATGTCCTGCAGGCCCTTGTAGGTCTGCAGAACGCGCTGCACTTCGGTGGCGACACCATAATGCTCTTCGCCGATGATTCGGGGGTCGAGGATCCGAGACGTCGAGTCGAGCGGGTCGACGGCCGGGTAGATACCGAGCTCGGCGATCTGCCGGCTGAGAACCGTGGTCGCGTCCAAGTGCGAGAACGATGTCGCCGGTGCCGGGTCGGTGAGATCGTCGGCCGGCACGTAGATGGCCTGCACGGATGTGATCGAGCCCTTGGTCGTAGAGGTAATGCGTTCCTGGAGCGTGCCCATGTCGGTGGCCAGGGTCGGCTGGTATCCGACGGCCGACGGGATACGGCCCAGCAGCGCCGACACTTCGGAGCCAGCCTGAGTGAAGCGGAAGATGTTGTCGATGAAGAGCAGCACGTCCTGGCCTTCCTCGTCGCGGAAGTACTCAGCCAGGGTCAGGCCGGTCAGACCGACTCGCGCGCGGGCTCCCGGCGGTTCGTTCATCTGGCCGTAGACCAGGGCTGCCTTGGAGTTGTCGCCCTCGAGGTCGATAACGCCCGATTCGATCATCTCGTGATAGAGGTCGTTGCCCTCGCGGGTCCGCTCGCCGACACCGGCGAACACCGAGAATCCGCCGTGGCCCTTGGCGATGTTGTTGATCAGTTCCATGATGATGACGGTCTTGCCGACACCGGCGCCGCCGAACAGCCCGATCTTACCGCCCTTGGCGTAAGGCGCGATGAGGTCGACGACCTTGATGCCGGTGGTCAGGATCTCCGTTTCTGTCGCCTGGTCGACGAATTCCGGCGCCGGACGGTGGATGGGCAGGGTCTTACCGGTCTCGACCGGGCCGCGCTCGTCGACCGGGTCGCCGATGACGTTGAGGATGCGGCCGAGCGTTTCCGGTCCCACCGGCACGGCGATCGGGTCGCCGGTGTCCTTGACCTCGGTGCCGCGCTGCATGCCCTCCGTCGAGTCCATGGCGACGGTGCGCACGGCGTTCTCTCCGAGGTGCTGGGCGACTTCCAGGACCAGCAATTTTCCGGCGTTCTCCGTATGAAGGGCGTTCAGGATCTCCGGCAGTTCGCCCTCGAACTGGACGTCCACAACGGCCCCCATGACCTGCGTGACCCTACCGATGTCATTCTTTGCCATCGTTGCTGCTCCTGTATGCTTCTCAGCGTTTCATCTGTTCAAAAGGACGATCTAGAGCGCTTCGGCGCCCGAGATGATCTCAATCAGTTCCTTGGTGATATAAGCCTGGCGCGTCCGGTTGTAGGTCAGCGTCAGGCTGTCGATCATATCACCGGCGTTCCGGGTGGCGCTGTCCATGGCCGTCATCCGTGCCCCGTGCTCGGAGGCGGCGCTCTCCAGCATCGCCTGGAAAACCTGGACGGCCAGGTTCCTCGGCAGAAGATCGGCCAGGATCTCCTCTTCGTCCGGCTCGAAGATGTAGACCGCCTTCGGTCCGTGCTCTCCGGTCAAATCCTCGATATCTTCCGACTTTTGCGTCGATTGGAAGGGGATCAACTGTTGCGAGGTTACCACTTGCGTCATCGCCGATTTGAACCGGTTGAAGACGATGGTGCAGACGTCGAAGGCCCCCTCGTCAAGAAGACCGGCGATCTGTTCAGCGACATCCTGGGCTTCATGATATTCGACGCCGCGCCGGCCGACGCCGGTGACGACCTCGATGATGTTCGACGGGAACTCGCGCTTGAGGACGTCGTTGCCCTTGCGGCCGACACAGAAAATCTTGACCGTCTTGCCCCCGGTGATGAGTTCGTTGGCCATGCTCCGCACTTTGCGGACGATGGAGCTGTTGAAACCGCCGCAGAGGCCGCGATCGCCGGTGAAGGCGACGATCAAATACGTTTCATTGCCACCGGTTCCGGCGAGCAGTTTCGGCGCCCCTTCCGTATTGCCAAGCGATTCGGCGAGCGAGCCCAGCATGCGCTCCATGCGGGCCGCGTAGGGGCGGTCTTGTTCCGCCGATTCCTGCGCCCGGCGCAACTTGGCGGCGGCCACCATCTTCATGGCGGAGGTGATCTTCTGCGTCGATTTGACGCTGTCGATCCTGACTTTCAGGTCCTTGAGGCTGGGCATCGACGCCTATCCGAAATGGTTGTTCCGAGCGGTCTCGCCGTCAAGCAAAGGTCTTGACGAAGTCGTCGAGAAACTTCTTCAGCTTCTCTTCCGTTTCGTCGGAAATGGCCTGCTCATCGTGGATCGTTTTCAACAGATCGGCCTGGTTGGCCCGCGCCTCGTCGATCAGCTGCTTTTCAAAGGCGGTGACCTGGTTGACATCGATGCCATCCGTATAGCCGTTGACGCCGGCAAAGATGACGACGACCTGTTCTTCGACCGGTATCGACGTGTACTGCGGCTGTTTCAGCAGCTCGGTGAGGCGCGCACCGCGGGCCAACAGCCTTTGTGTGGCCGGATCGAGGTCCGAGGCGAACTGGGCGAAGGCCGCCATCTCGCGGTACTGGGCCAATTCCAATTTGATGCTGCCCGCCACCTGTTTCATGGCCTTGACCTGGGCGGCCGAGCCGACACGGCTGACGCTGAGGCCAACGTTCACAGCCGGACGGATGCCCCGGAAAAAGAGCTCAGTTTCCAGGAAGATCTGACCGTCGGTAATGGAGATCACGTTGGTCGGGATATAGGCCGACACGTCACCGGCCTGGGTTTCGATGACCGGCAACGCGGTCAATGAGCCGGCACCGTGCTCCTCGTTCATCTTGGCAGCGCGTTCAAGCAGCCGCGAATGCAAATAGAAGACGTCACCGGGATAGGCTTCGCGCCCCGGCGGGCGGCGCAGCAGCAGCGACATCTGGCGATAAGCGACCGCCTGTTTCGACAGGTCGTCGTAGAAAATCACCGCGTGCATGCCGTTGTCGCGGAAATACTCGCCCATGGTGCAACCCGTGTAAGGCGCCAGGAACTGCAGGGGCGCCGGTTCGGAGGCGGTGGCGGCGACGACGATGGAATACTTGAGGGCGTCGTTGTCCTCGAGGGTTTTGACCAACTGGGCGACGGTCGAGCGCTTCTGGCCGACGGCGACGTAGACGCAGTAGAGCTTCTTCGATTCGTCGCCCGCTTCGTTGACCCGTTTCTGGTTGATGATGGTATCGACGATAACCGCCGTCTTGCCGGTCTGACGGTCGCCGATGATCAGTTCGCGTTGGCCGCGGCCGACGGGGATCAGGGAGTCGATGGCCTTGAGGCCGGTCTGCACCGGCTCGTGCACCGATTTCCGCGGAATGATGCCGGGTGCCTTGACCTCGACCATGCTGCGCTCGTCAGCTTCGATCGGGCCCTTGCCGTCGATGGGGTTGCCGAGCGCGTCGACGACGCGGCCGAGAAGGCCCTTACCGACCGGAACGTCGACAATGTCGCCGGTCCGTTTGACCGTATCACCTTCGCGGATCGAACGGTCGTCGCCGAAGATGACGATACCGACGTTGTCCTGCTCCAGGTTCAAGGCCATTCCCTTGATGCCGCCAGGGAATTCAACCATTTCACCGGCCTGAACCTGATCAAGGCCGTGGACGCGGGCGATACCGTCGCCGACGGACAGAACCTGCCCGACCTCGGCGACTTCGGCTTCGCTGCCGAAATCGGCGATCTGCTTTTTCAGAATTGCGGAAATTTCTGCGGCACGGATTTCCATTTAACCGATCCCTTTCATAGCGAAGCGAAGTTGATCGAGCTTCGTCTTCAATGAACTGTCAACCATGCGCGAACCGACGCGTACGACCAGCCCGCCCAAGATCTCTTCGTCGACCTTGGCGTCGATAGCAACGTCGACGCCCATGGCTTTTTTAAGCGAATTTTTTACAGCGTCCAGCTGACTGTCCGAAAGCTCCGACGCGGACACGACCTCGGCAGTCGTTTCTCCCCGCCGATCGGCGAGCAGTTTGGCAAAACTCTTGATCATGGAGGGAAGCGCGAACAAACGGCGGTTGGCGGCAACGACACCAATGAACTTCTGCGTCAACTCGCCGATCTCAGCGGCTTCGAGGACGGCGTCCATGGCACGGCTCTGGTCTTCTCGGGAAATGACCGGCGACCGGATCAGGCGGGTCAGGTCCTCCGACTCCTCGATCATGGCGCCAATTGCTTCCAAATCCCCGGAAACCGTTTCCAAGGCATTGTCCGCGTCCGCCAGCTCAAAAAGCGCCGTCGCATAACGGCCTGCGAGGCCGGTGGCGGCGATGACATCCGATGACACCTAGGGAACCCCTTTTCCGGTTGTTTTTCAGAACGCCTGAGCGGCCGCGGTGAACGGTAATCCCCTCATTGACGCCCCCGTCCCGCCTGGGACGGCCCCTCCAAAACGGGGCTTGTCGTAGCATACTCACTCCGGGTATGCAACAAGACTCAGAGAACTTTTTGCATTGCAAAAAACGGCGGTTTTCCGGGGCTTTCAGGCAAGCATGGAGAGACCGTCAGGGTTCCCGCACGAGCTGTCCGGGGCAGCTGTCCCAGCGCCCTTGCCCGGCGCTCAAGCTGACGGGCGTCGGTTTCAGAAAAAATTGTAGGGATCAACGTCGACTTGGACCCTGACTTTCTTCGGCCATCGCGTCCGTGCCAGCCACTGACGCACGGTCTGCTGGACGTTGACGGTTTTGGCGGCTTTCAACAGGAGCCGATGGCGGTGGCGGCCGCGCAACAGGGCGAATGCGGCGGGCGCCGGGCCCAGCGTTACCAACTCGTCACCCTGTGGCGCTGTTCGCCCGAGGGCACGGGACGCCTCATCGACGGCACGTTCATCCTTGCCGGAAACGATCAGTCCGACCAAGCGGCCGAATGGCGGCATGCCCGCCTCGGCGCGCGCCTCTCGTTCGGCCGCGAGAAAGCGATTGCGGTCGCCGGCTGCCAGTGCGGCCATCACGGGATGGGCGGCCATATAGGATTGCAAAAGAACATGGCCCGGCTTTTCGCCCCGCCCCGCTCGGCCCGACACCTGATAAAGCAGCTGATAGGTACGTTCGGCGGCGCGCAGGTCGCCGCCTTGCAGACCGAGGTCCGCATCGACGGCGCCGACCAAGGTAAGAAGGGGAAAATGGTAGCCCTTGGCCACGATCTGCGTGCCGATGACGACATCCAGCTCATGGTTCTCCACCTGAGAGACCAGTTCGCGCACGGCATTGGGCGAGGTCAGGTTGTCGCTGGCGGCAATGGTCAGGCGCACATCCGGAATCAATAGCCGCACCTCTTCGGCCAACCGCTCAACGCCCGGCCCACAGGCAGTTAGATGGTCGACAGCGCCGCAGTCGGGACAGGTTTCGGGGGCGTCGATCCGAAAGCCGCAATGATGGCATTGCAAGGTCCCGGCCAGGCGGTGTTCGACCAACCATGCGGTACATCGCGGGCATTGGAAACGGAAGCCGCACTTCCGGCAAAGGGTCAACGGCGCGTAGCCGCGTCGGTTCAAGTAGAGCAGGGCCTGCTCCCCCCTCGCCACGGTCTCGGTCAGTTCATCGGCCAAGGTTGGTGACAGCCATCGGCCCCGGGGCGGTTGATCGGCGAGCATGTCGACGAGGCGGATTTCCGGCAGTTTCGCTCCGCCGTGGCGGGATGGCAGTTCGAGGTGGCGGTATTTTCCGTTTTCGGCATTGACCAGCGTTTCCAGAGACGGCGTCGCCGAGACCAGGGCGATGGCGTTGCCGCCGATGCGGGCCCGGACGACGGCCATGTCACGGGCGTTGTAGATGACGCCGTCCTCCTGTTTGAATGCGTTCTCGTGTTCCTCGTCGATCACAATCAAGCCGAGGTCATGGAACGGAAGGAACAATGCCGACCGGGCGCCGACGACAATCCGAACCCGCCCTTCGGCAACGGCGCGCCAGGTGTTGCGCCGAGTCGCGTGGGTCAGGTCGGAATGCCATTCAGCCGGCGGCGCGCCAAACCGGTTTTCGAACCGGTTCAGCCATTGCGCACCCAGCGCGATCTCCGGCAGCAAGACGAGAACCTGTTTGCCCAGCGAAAGCGCCTCGGCGACGGCTTCGAAATAAACCTCGGTCTTGCCCGAGCCGGGGACGCCGTCGAGCAAGGTGACGTGAAAACGGTTCTCATGGACGCTGGCCCGCAGTTCGGCGGCGGCCTCGGCTTGTTCCGGCGACAGGTCGGGGCCCGGACGGTTGGGGTCTGGTGTCGGGAAATCAGTTGCGGGGGGCAGTTCGACGCGGCGAAGGGCGCCGGCCTCCGCAAGCCCCTTGACGACTGCCGGTCCGGTTCCGGCTTCACGGGCCAATTCCGTCGCTTGCCGGGGCAGGCCGTCGGCAAGGACGGCGAGAACCCGCGTACGGGCTTCGGTCATCCGGATCTCCGGAAATTGCGGCGCGGCGGCGAACGCGGTTATCGGTTTCGGTGGATAGAGTGCGTCGGGAACGCTCATCATCATCTTAAGGACGGCGCCCGTGGATTGCAGGGTGTAGGCAGCGACCCATTCGGCGAACCGCCGTGATTCGGGTGCTAAGGGCGGGCAGTCAACGGTATCGGTGATCTCCTTGAGTTTCGTATCGGCGACGTCGCCCACCCCGACACCCCAAACGACACCTTCGACCGTTCGATTGCCAAGGGGAACGACGACGAAGTCGCCGGCCTCGACCGACATCCCTTCGGGAACGCGGTAATCGTAGGCACCGCTCAAGGGCAGCGGCAGGAGGACCGCGACCCGCTCGCCAGCCGAGAAGGCGACGGCCTCGGGTTCGGTCGATCGGATAACGGTCATCGGTTCAGCGTTTCTTATTTGTTAAGTGCGGCGCGGTGTATAATAGGGCGATTCGCAGCATGGATGAGCGATAAAGGGGATGCGGGCATGACGCAACAGCCGGAGAACGCGGGAGCTGAGCCGGAGAGCGGCGAGGGCGAACCGAAGGAACGGACGGTCGCCGATTTCCTCTTGCGCAACCCCGACTTTTTCCAGCGCCATCCGGAATTGCTCGAGACCCTCGAAATGCCTGAGCGCTGGAGCGGCGACGGTGTCGTCGACATGCAGCGATACCTGCTCGATCGGAGATCAACCGAGATCGACGAACTTCGTAACTGTGCTCAAGAAGTGATCGAGACCAGCCGCTCCAACATGTCGACCCAAACCAGGACCCATGCTGCCGTTCTCGCATTGCTGGCGACAACGGACCTGGATGACTTGGGAAGGATCATCGTCGACGATCTGCCGTTCCTTCTGGATGTCGATGTCGTCGCTGTCGGCTTCGAGCCCCAGACGCCGCCGGACCCTGCTTTCGTCTCCCACCACCTGAGATCCCTGCCGGAGGGGACGGTCGATGCCGTTCTCGGTGTCGATCAAGAGGTCGGACTGTTCCGGAACATGAATGACGACGGCACGCTTTTCGGGTCCGGTGCCGGATTGGTCCGCTCCGCCGCCGTCGTCCGCCTGCGGCCTCTTCTTGGTCCCCCATGCGGCGCCTTTTGTCTGGGTTCGCGAAGCAGCGTGTTCCACCCGGGACAGGGGACCGAGCTGATCTCGTTCCTGGCCCGTGTCGTCGAGGCGATGGTTCAGGCGCGCGCGGACACATCCCCTTGATCGCGTATTCGGCCGAACCGGCTTTGGCGGCGATGGCCGGTGAATGGCGCGACTGGCTGACCCATGAAAAGCGGTCGTCGGAGAACACCGTCGAAGGGTATTGCCGGGACCTGGCGGCCTTCCTGTCCTTCGTATCCGAACACCTGGGGTACCCGCCTGGATTCATCGAACTGGAACAATTGCGTTCGGCGGATTTCCGGGCCTACCTGGCGCGGCGCGGCCGTGACGGATTGGAGCGAAGCTCGCTGGCACGGTCCGTGTCGTCGCTGAAGAGCTTTTTCCGGTTTCTCGAACAACGCCGCGGCTTAACCAACGCGGCGGCCTCGTCGCTGCGGGCGCCGAGAATCCCCAAGTCCGTGCCGAAACCGTTGACGGTCGAAGACGCTCTGAAGGCCGTCGCCGCCGTCGAGGAATTGAGCGACGAGCCGTGGATCGGCAAACGCGACAAAGCGCTCCTGGCTCTGCTCTATGGATGCGGCCTACGCCTCGGCGAGGCACTCGGATTGACCCTGGGCGTCTGGGCTGTGGTCGGCCTTGACGGCGGAACGCTCCGCGTGACCGGTAAGGGTAACAAGCAGCGTATCGTACCCGTTCTGCCCAGCGTGGCCAGGGCGGTTGCCGACTACGTCGCCATCCGGCCGGGTGCCCACAACGAGGACGGGCCGTTGTTTATCGGGGCCCGCGGAAAGGGGCTCAATCCCGGCGTCGCGCAGCGCCGGGTTCGCGAACTTCGCCACCTGCTGGCCCTACCCGAGACGGCGACCCCGCATGCGCTCCGTCACAGTTTCGCGACTCACCTCCTCGGCGGTGGCGGTGATCTCAGAACCATCCAGGAGTTGATGGGCCACGCTTCTCTGTCGACGACGCAACGCTATACGGACGTGGACACGGAACACCTCTCCACCGTTTACGAACAGACCCATCCCCGCGCCCGCCGGCGATAGATGGACGCGATCGATCAGGCGACCGTTTGTTCCGCGAGCTCGGCCAGTTCGAAGTAGAACGTGGTGCCGACCCTGAGGGCCGTGTGAAAACTGATGGTGCCGCCGTGCAGATCGATGATGCTTTTTGAGATGCTCAATCCGAGCCCCGTTCCCTCCGTCGTTCGCGTGTCCGACGAATCGGCTTGCGTAAACCGTTTGAAGACTTGATCACGGAACTTGGCCGGGATGCCCGGGCCGCGGTCGCTCACGGAGACACGAATCCAGTTGCCGCGTCGATTGATCAAAATCTCGACCTCGTCCCCCTCGCTGGAATGTTTGACGGCATTGGAAATCAGATTGTCCATGACCTGCATGAGGCGTTGACGGTCGCCATTGACCCGGGTGTCCGGCGCGTCGTCGACGACGGTCAAGGTTGCACCGAATCGCTTGGCGTAGCCCTGGTTGGCTTCGACCGAGGCGTTGATCAGGTCGCGCACGGTCATGGGCTCGATTTCCAGTTGAAAATCCCCGAACCGCATCTTTTCGAGATCGAGGATATTGTTGATCAGGTTGAGCAAACGTTCGCTGTTTTGCGAGGCGACGTCCAACAGATCACCGGCTTGATGGGTCAACTCGCCGACGGCACCGCCGCGGATGAGTTTGAGAGAACCGATGATCGACGTCAGGGGTGTACGCAATTCATGACTGATCGTCGACACGAACTGGTCCTTCATGCGGTCGACTTTTCTCCGTTCGGTGAAATCGCGGAAGACAGCGACGTATCCGCCCTCCGACAGCGGATTGACGCGGTATTCGACCCAGCGGCCGTTTTCGAACTGTTTTTCTTCGTTGATGACGTTTTCGCCCGACTTCAACTCCGGGAAAGGTCTGGCGTCGTTGCCGTCGTCGCCGGTGAGGTTACGGGTCAATTCTTGGCGTAATGTCCGTACCGTATCCGGCGTCACATCGATGCCGAGTTCGCGGTGGTTGATGAGCGACAGCATACCGATGTTCCACGCCAGTGGTTGCTGGTCCGAATCGAGGAGCAGAATTCCGTCCGGGATCGTACGGAAAGCTGTCTCAAGGACTTCGGCCTTCTCCTCGACCTCCCGCTCCGCTTCTTTCAAGGACGTGATCTCGGTTCCCAGGGTCACACAACTGCCTTCGGGCAGGCTTTGTTCATGAACCAGAAAACAGGTTCCTTCCTGGCGGCGTAGCTCAAAAGGTGGCTTCACGGATCGATGGCGGGCCAGCCGGTCGTTGAACCACTCCTCCTCGCGGCCGACCGCGTCGGGGACAAGACCGGCTTCGAGGATGATCGACAGGTGTTCGCGGAAGGTGATGCCGGGTAAGGTGGCGTGGGGAACGGACGCGTTGATGCGGCGAAATCGTTCGTTGCAGAAAACCAATCTGTCTTCACTGTCCCAGAGCGCGAACACCTCGCCCAGGTTGTCGACCGCGGCTTCGAGAAGATTAGATGTTCGTTCGGCCCGGACCTGATCAGAAATATCGGCGCCTGACCCTCGATAACCGGAAAACCGACCATCGGCTTCGAAGACCGGGATGCCGCTGATCTTCATCGACCTGATTCCGGCCGGCCCCCGTTGCTGGTAAATGAAATTGGTGAACCGTTGCCGGCCGGCCAGCGCTTCGTTCAGGGTGCGCCAGGATTCGGCATTGACCGCTTCCTTTAGGCCGACTTCTTCACGGTTCTTCCCGTAGTACCATTCGGGCGGAACACCGGTTACGTCGTATATGCTTGGTGAAATGTAGGTGAAACGGTGCTCCGCGTCCGTTTCCCAGTACCACTCCTCGGTGGTCTTGAGGAAATCACCAAACCGCCGTTTCTCGACCGCCAGTTCCGCGGCCAACATCTCACGATCGCCTTCAACCGAGTCGGGTTCGTTTTTTCCGCCCAACTGCTTTTTCGGATGCGAACCTTTTGCAGGCACAGCCTTCAGGCTCCTTCTTTAGTCGGCGCACCTGTAGGGCCGGCAACCGCAAGGCGCATTACATGCCTCGAGTTTACGGTACCCGTTCCGCATGAACCCGGGCTCTACACCTCTGTTTTACGATGTTTATGGGGCCGCTTCATATAAAAAAGGTTGAAGGCTCGTTTTGAAACGGTCCACGAAGTCCCGTAACAAAAGGGATCGCGGGTGGTAGACGGGATAGAGCAGATCCAAATTAAAGGGGATCGCCGGGGCAAAATGACGGATTGCCAACCCATTTTCGGCATACTCCTCAGCGTCGATCGAACTGACAATGGCGACGCCGAGCCCCTGGCTAACCATGATGCAAGCCGTGGCGAACTGGCGGGTTTCGACACGGCCAGCGAAATCTGCGCCCGCCTTATCGAAAGCTTCTTCGAGTGACCGATAGAAACTGTGATCCCGGTTCGGAGTGATCAGCGACTCGCCGCTCAAATCTGTTGGTGTGATCTCTGCGTTCCGGGCCAGGGGATGGTTTTCGGGGAGAATACAAACCGAACGCACGGATATGGAATCGCACGTAATCGCCGAATGCCCTTCGAACTCGTCGGCGATGCCGATGTCGTATTGTTGCGCCGCGATCCACTCGCGAACGCGCGCACTGCTGCGAGGTTGAAACGACACGGTGACGTCCGGACGGCCCTCCAGGAATTCGGCGATCACTCGCGGCAGCAGTGACGTCGCGAACCCCGGCAGGCAGGCGATCCTGAGGTGGCCTGTCTTGCGGTTGCGGATATCGTCGGAAATTTTCGAAATGTGATCGAGGCTGGCGATGGCCCGATTGACTTCGCCGAATAGAAAATCGGCCTCCGGCGTCGGGTGGAGACGTCCTTGGCGGCGCTCGAAAAGCGGGAATTTGAGCGTTTGTTCAAGGTTCGTAATCAAACGGCTTACGGCAGGTTGCGAAATTCGCAGGAGGTCGCCCGCCTGTGTCACACCGCCCGCGATCATGACGGCCCGAAAGGCTTCGAGCTGACGCACCTAATCATGATGGCACCTCTGAAATGGAAATTTCATTCCATAACATAAAATTATGGAACCGTGAAAAAATTATATTAGACTTCATGGCTCACTCGCATAACGATTCTATCTTGATTGTGTAATAAACTCGTCATTGTTCCGGGCTTAGCGTCCGGCTCAGGAGCCGTGCGTTGAGGCGTTCGGAAGATGATCGAGAACGAAGGTTTTTTTGTCACGACGACGAGAGTGGAGTGGGAGGTACCCGATGAGTTTTACCAAGACAATCTTTGGCGCATTGACGGCCCTGAGCGTCGCAGGTGCGTCGAGTCTGGCCCTGGCGGCGACCGAAATTCAATGGTGGCACGCAATGGGCGGTGTCAACGGCGAACGTGTCAACAAGATCGCCAATGACTTCAATGCGACCCAGTCGGACTTCAAGGTGGTGCCGGTATTCAAGGGCAACTACACCGAAACGATGACGGCGGCGATTGCGGCGTTCCGCGCCAAGAACAACCGCATATCGTGCAGGTGTTCGAGGTCGGCACCGCGACCATGATGGCGGCCCGCGGCGCCGTCTATCCGGTCGAAGAGATGATGAACGATGCCGGCGAACCCTTTGATAAGTCGATCTATCTGCCGGCCGTGATCAGCTACTACCAGACGCCCAAGGGCGAGCTTCTCTCCATGCCGTTCAACAGCTCGACGCCGGTCCTCTGGTATAACAACGACGCTCTGAAGAAAGCCGGTGTGGCGTCGCCGCCGAAGACCTGGGACGAGATGAAGACCGCTTCCGAGAAATTGGTGGCAGCCGGCTACAAGTGCGGCTTCTCCTTTGGTTGGCAATCCTGGGTGATGGTCGAGAACTACAGTGCCTGGCACAATCTCGCGATTGGCACCCAGGAAAACGGTTTCGCCGGGATCGACACGTCGTTCACCTTCAACAATGACGCCGTCAAGAACCGAATGGCGCAGATCGCGGATTGGTCGAAGGACAAGTTGTTCACCTATGGCGGGCGTCGCGGTGACAGTCTCTCGATGTTCACCAACGCCGAATGCGGCATGTGGATGAATTCGTCCGCCTACTATGGTTCCATCAAGAAGCAGGCCAAGTTCGACTACCGCCAGACGATGCTGCCGCTTGATACCGGTGTCGCCAAGGCGCCACAGAACTCGATCATCGGGGGCGCGACTTTATGGGTGCTGAGGGGCCACGACCAGGGCGACTACAAGGGCGTAGCCAAATTCATGACTTTCCTGTCCTCACCCGAAGTCCAGGCCTGGTGGCATCAGGAAACTGGTTATGTTCCGATCACCACGCCGGCCCACGAATTGTCCAAAAAGCAGGGTTTCTACGGCAAGAACCCGGGCACAGACACGGCAATCAAGCAACTCAGCCTGAACGCGCCGACCCCCAATTCGAGAGGATTACGGTTTGGCAGCTTCGTCCAAATTCGCGACATCATCAACGAAGAGATGGAAGCGATCTGGAACGGATCGAAGAGTGCCTCGCAAGGCCTCGACGATGCCGCAGCGCGCGGGGACAAGCTCCTGCGCAAATTCGAGAAGGCTAATATGTAGCCAATTGATGACCCAACCTTCCCGGCCTCGGCGTTCGCGCCGGGGCCGGGGTGTGTCGGTGCTGCCCCATGCTGAAAAGAGTCCACTTTGAGCCGTCGGTTTTGCCATTCCTGTTGGTGGCGCCGCAGATCATCATCACGGTCGTGTTCTTCATATGGCCGGCGAGCCAGGCTCTTTATCAGTCGCTGTTGGTTGAAGACGCATTTGGTCTAAGTACCGAGTTCGTCTGGTTCGACAATTTCATCGAGTTGATCCAGGACGAGCATTACCTCGGTTCCTTTCAGCGAACGATTTTTTTCTCTTTTTCCGTCGCCTTCCTTTCCATGAGTTTCGCCCTGGCCCTGGCCGCCATGGCCGATCGCGTCATCAAGGGCGCCATGGCCTATCGGACCCTGTTGATTTGGCCCTATGCCGTGGCGCCGGTCGTGTCCGGCGCGTTGTGGGTTTTCATGTTCGATCCAACGCTTGGCATCATCACCTACGGCCTCGGTGCGATGGGCCATGAGTGGAACCACAAACTCAATGGTGGCGAAGCGATGACCCTGGTAATCATTGCCTCCGCCTGGAAGCAGGTGGCTTACAATTTCCTGTTCTTCCTGGCCGGTATGCAGGCCATCCCGAAATCCCTGATCGAGGCGGCCGCCATCGACGGCGCCGGAATCGAGGGCGCCGGCGGCCAACCGGCCGGCATGATGATGTTCAACAGCCTGGTCATGGCCCTGATGATCGCCATCGGTAAGATCGCCATCTCGCTGCTGTCGGCCTTCGCCATCGTCTATTTCCGGTTTCCCTTCCGCATGGGTTTCTTCTGGATGATCTTCATCACGCTCATGCTGCCCGTCGAGGTGCGCATCCTGCCGACCTTCGAGGTTGTCGCCAACCTGGGGATGCTCAACTCTTACTGGGGATTGAGTATCCCCTTGATCGCCTCGGCGACGGCGACGTTTATGTTCCGCCAGGTCTTCCTGACGATACCTGACGAACTCCTGGAGGCGGCGCGCATCGACGGGGCCGGGCCGCTCAGGTTCTTCAAGGACATCCTGGTGCCCATGTCGCGGACCAACATCGCGGCCATGTTCGTGATCATGTTCATCTACGGATGGAACCAATACCTGTGGCCGCTGCTGGTGACCACTGACCGAGACATGTACACGATCGTCATGGGCATCAAGCAGATGCTCGAGGCGGCCGAGCAGGCACCCGAATGGAACATCATCATGATGACGACCATGCTGGCCATGTTGCCGCCGGTGGTCGTCGTCATCGTCATGCAGAAATTGTTCGTCAAGGGATTGACGGAGACAGAGAAGTAAGATCGGGGAGTGCGCGATGGCGCGGGTTCAATTGGAAGACGTCAAGAAGGTCTACCCCAACGGCTTCAAGGCCATCCACGGGGTCGACGTTGATATTGCCGAAGGCGAGTTCATCGTCCTGGTCGGTCCGTCGGGGTGCGGCAAATCGACCCTCTTAAGGATGATTGCCGGTTTGGAGCGGGTGACGGAAGGGACCGTGCGGATTGGTGATCGGGTCGTCAATGACCTGGAGCCGGCGGAGCGCGACATCGCCATGGTGTTTCAGAACTACGCCCTCTATCCGCACATGAACGTCTATTCCAACATGGCCTATGGCCTGAAGATCAAGGGTGTACCCAAGGATGAGATCGAGGCTCGCGTCAAGAAAGCGGCCGAGATCCTTGAACTCACCGACGAGCAACTGGTCCGCAAGCCGCGCCAATTGTCTGGCGGCCAGCGCCAGCGCGTCGCCATGGGGCGTGCCATCGTGCGCGAGCCCAGCGTCTTTCTGTTCGACGAGCCGTTATCCAACCTGGACGCCAAGCTCCGCGTCCAGATGCGTATCGAAATTAAAAAGCTTCAGGAACGCTTAGGCATCACGAGCATCTATGTGACGCACGACCAGGTGGAAGCGATGACTTTGGGACACCGCCTCCTCGTTCTCAATGGCGGTATCGTCGAACAGATCGGCACGCCCATCGAGCTCTACGACAAACCGGCGACTGTCTTTGTCGCCGGCTTTATCGGATCGCCATCCATGAACTTCATCGAGGCGACTGTTGGAGAGGACGGAAAGTCATTGCATGTGGCCGGCGGAGAAACGTTTCCGATGCCCGGTGAAATCGGCGGCAAGAGCGGACACAAGGCGAAACTCGGCGTGCGGCCGGAGCATTTCGAAGTGGCCGAAGAAGGTGAGGGAGTTGTCCATTTGACAGTTACCCTGATCGAACAGTTGGGCGCCGATACGCTCGTACATGGCCAATTCGGTGGCGATGACACCGATCTCACCATGCGTCTACAGGGCATCCAGCATATTGCGACGGGAGAAGTGCTGCCTCTGCGCGTCGCTCCCGAGAACATTCACCTTTTCGATCTCGAGACCGAAAAGCGTTGGACATGAAGGGCCGACGCGGACCTCGCGGAACGATTGGCAAGGTTGTAGCAGGAGCGTTGGTGGTGGGAGTATTGGGTTCCGGTTCGGTGGCCAACGGTTTCGATTTGCAGGGGCACCGCGGCGCGCGCGGGCTACTGCCGGAGAACACCCTCTATGCTTTCGCCCGCGCTCTCGAGATCGGCGTCACGACCCTCGAACTCGATGTCGGTGTCTCCCGGGACGATGTCGTTGTCGTCATTCACAATCCGCACCTGGAGCCGGAAACGACGCGGTCGCCAGACGGAATGTGGCTGGAACACACGGGCCCGGCCGTCCGTTCATTGACTGTGGAGCAGATCAAGGCCTATGACGTCGGACGCTTGAAGCCGGGTACGCGTTATGCCGAGCGGTATCCCGATCAGGAAGCCGTCGAAGGCGCCCGGGTGCCGACCTTGGAGGAGGTGTTCGAGCTCGTCGAGCGGTCGGGCAACAAAACCGTGCGCTTCAACATCGAGACGAAGATTCGTCCTGAACAACCGGATCTGACTCCGCCACCGAAGGTATTCGCGCGACTTGTCATCGATGCCGCGGCGCGCCACGCGGTTCTTGACCGGGTGACCATCCAGTCCTTCGATTGGCGCGTGCTTCAGGCGGTGCAGCGGCAGAACCCGCAGGTGACCACATCTTATCTCAGCGTCAACCAGCCCTGGTTCGATACGATACGCTTGGGTGAAGCCGGAGCTTCGCCGTGGACGGCGGGTTTCGATGTCGATGACAACGGAGGTAGCCTGCCGGCAACGGTGAAAAAGGCGGGCGGCGACATTTGGTCGTCCTTTCACCGGGAAGTCGATCGCGAGCGCGTCGCCGAGGCCCATGAACTGGGGCTCGCCGTAAAAGTCTGGACCGTCAATGAGGAGGCGCATATGGGCGCCCTAATCGACATGGGCGTCGACGGCATCATTACCGACTATCCCGACCGTTTACGCCGCGTCATGGCGGCCCGCGGTATGGCCTTGCCCCAACCGACTCCGGTGAGCGTCGATTGACGGTCAGGAAAACGACAGCGCCCACACCGTCGCGCCGCCGAGCTACCGGCGGACGACCAGCTTTCCGAAATGGGTGGCGTCGTGCATCCGGTGAAACGCCGCCTTGGCTTCCTCGAAATCGTAGATCTCGTCGATGACCGGCCGAAGCCGGTCCTTCGCGATGGCCCGCGCCATGTCCTCGAACTGAACCCGGGACCCGACGTATATCCCTTTAACCATGAGAGATTTACGCATGATGTCGGTCGGTATGATCTCGCCGCCGGCACCGGTCAAAATCCCAATGAGAGCAATGTTCCCGCCGATTCGGGTTGCAGAAATGGATTTCTGAAGCGTCCCCGGCCCGCCGACCTCGATCACGCGGTCAGCGCCGGCGCCATGGGTTAAATCGAGGACCGCCTCATCCCAATTCGGCGTCGATTTATAGTTGATGGTGTCGGCAGCGCCGAGCGCACCCATGCGTTCGAGCTTGTGGTCGCTCGAAGACGTGGCGATCGTCCGCGCACCGAAAAGGCCGGCGAACTGCTGGGCGAAGACGGACACGCCGCCGGTTCCCAGCAGCAGCACCGTTTCCCCGGGCTGCACCGGTTGAGGTGCGGTCAAGGCATGCCAAGCCGTCACGGCCGCACAGGGCAGCGTCGACGCCTCTTCCGACGACAAATGGGTGGGGACCGGAACAAGGGCATTTTCGTTGAGAACGACGAACTCGGCCAATACGCCGTCGACGGCGCCGCCGAGGGCCAACGCCATTGCTTTTGGTGTTATACCGCCGGATTCCCAATCCTGGAAAAAGCACCCCATCACACGATCACCCTCGGCCACACGTGTAACACCGGGCCCCAGCGCGACGACTTCACCGGCGCAGTCCGAGTTCGGTACGGTCGGGTAGGGGATGTTACGCGCCGCCGGCGCCATGACCGTAGAAAGGTCCCGATAGTTGATCGACGAGGCTGCAACCTTGACCCGAACCTGCCCATGGCCCGGGTCGGGCATTGGGCGTTCATTCAACTCGAGGGCGTCGATCCCCCCTTCCGAAACGATCTCCCAAGCTTTCATCGGACTACTCCTTGCGGTTTTTACCAAGGACCAAGAGAAACACAGGGCTGAGTGCGACTATTGCGCCGCAAAGCACGAAGGCCCACCCCCACGATGCCGTGGTTTCGCCGCCGACACCCGTGGCGCTCGAAAGGTCGAGGGCAACGCCGAACATCAACGGGCCGGCAAACGCACCGGAGAAACCAATGCAGGAATGGACGGCCATTGTGGTGCCTCGATACCCCTCCGGTGCGGCCGCGACGACGCCGGCCGTGACCGAAGACGATTCACCAGTGATCGTCAATCCGTATATCAACACCAGCGTGACGACGATCCAGAACGGCAATTCTGCCGAGAAGCCCAGAAAACAGGCCAGCGCGGCGGAGCTCAATGTGATGATGGTGATCGCCCGGTGGCGCCCGATGCGGCGCGACAACTCGTTGCCGAGTACGCTCGCCGGCAGACCGAAGAGGTTGGCAATGGCAGCCCAGGTGGTGGCGGCGATCAACATACCCTGGTCTGGACGGGTCGATGCCGCATAGACCAGGAAAGCGACCATCCAGGACCGGTAGGCAAACAGTTCGAAATTGTGGACGGTATAGGCGAGGACATAGGCCATCGCCGGCTTGCAACGGAGCACCGGCCTGAAGTCGAGTAGATGGGTGGAGGGTATCGCATTGGGATTCGGGTCTTTACGCGGCAGCAAGGCGACGGACAGGATTATCGCCAGCAGTGGGCCAGCCACCGCTATTCCGAACGCCGTCTGCCAGTCCCAGATTTGCGCCGCCTCGCCGGCCATGAAAAAGGAAAGCGAGGTGCCGATCCCGAAGCTTGATGTGTAAAACGCGATGGCGCGGCTGTTGTCACGGCCGGGGCCAAGGTGTTCGAGATGGTCCGACAGTAGTTTAAGGCCCGGCATGTAGGATCCGGCCAACCCGATTCCGCCAAGGGTACGGAAAAACATGGCCGACCAGAACCCATCGGTGACCGTCGCGAATCCCAGTGATGAAACGGCACTGATGGCCAACGAAATGAGATAGATCCGGCGCGGTGCTACACGGTCGGTGAGGCTGACGAGGACGGGGACCGCCAACAGATAGCCAGCGTAGTAGATTCCGTTGATCCAGCCGGCGTCGGTCTTCGAAAGATGCCAAAGATCGACGAACTGCGGCAGCAACGCAGGGAAGGTCACAGCACCGAGCATGCTGAAAACCTCGGCGACACACATCAAGATTATTAACTTCAAGGGCGTCGGATGGGTCATCGGCGTCGGAACTTGCCCCCGCGGCTGGCCCCCGATCGGGACCAACGAAGACTCATTCCGAGAGAGCGTATCGAAGAATTTGGCACCACATCCCCCCACCGATCGGAACTATAGAACTTGCAGAAAGGAAGCAAAAGATACGTCCATACGATGGTAGGTCTTGGCGAAGGGCAAGGAATTGGGCTAGCCTGACCGGTGCGTGTTCGAAAAAACGAGTCGGATCGCGTACTGGGTAATAGGGGTTTCACGTCGGCCGAGAAAAACAATCAACCGGCTTCGAACCGGCCGAAACGAGTGGACTCAGAATTTTTTGAGGGGAGACACATGGCTTCAATATCCGAAGTAAAAGGTATCGGTCCGGCGACGGCCAAGGCCCTTGCGGCCAAGGGATTCAAGACAGCCGAAAAACTGGCCAAGGCCGGTACCGCCGACGTGATCGTTGTTTCAGGGATCGGCGATGCACGGGCAAACGCGTTGATTGCCGCCGCGCAAGCCCTGATTGCCGCAGCAGGCGCTCCGAAAGCCCCGGCGAAGGCATCTCCTGCGAAGGAAAAGAGCAAAGGCAAGAAAGACAAGAAGGCCAAAAAATCCAAAAAGAAAGGCGATAAAAAGAAGTCCAAATCGAAGAAGAAAAAGGGCTCATCCAATAAATCCAAGAAGAAGAAATAGAAACCGCTGCCGGGAATGCGCACGGACATCCGTGCCCCGGCCGGAACTGCGACCAGACTTTCCTTCCGTAAACCGAACCGGCGCCATCGCCGGTCGGTTGCCAGGGATGATGAAGGTCCCGGTTGCCAATCGTTGGATGGCCCTTTGGGTCGCGTCAGCTCCGCGATTTGAGGACAATGTCTATTTCGCGGATCTGCGAGGTCAGGGATCAAGAGGATAAATGCAAAACCCACCGTGGGAATTTGAGTTGAAGTTCAAGGCGCGCGCAAGCGACCTGGCGGCGATGAAAAAAGCCGTTGATGCCCACGGGGGCGGACGTAGCGCGTGGAGCACCAGTGATCTCCACGCGATCTATTACGACACGCCGGACCACCGGTTGTCCTCGAAAGGTGTCGCTTTTCGCGTCCGCCAGTCGGGTGACGAATATGTGCAGACCATCAAGTCCGATACCCACGATGGTGGCGCCGCTCTTCATCGCAATGAATGGGAATATCCGGTTGCCAAACAGGAACCGGACCTCTCGCTCGTCGAACCGGAAACCCGACGCGCCATGGGGACGGTCCTGCCGGATGAACTGGAACCGGCCGTGACAGTGGACGTAAAACGCCAGAAAAAGAGAATCCTCCAGATGAATGCCTTCGGACCGGATCTCGAGGTCGAGGCAGCCATCGACAAGGGCACGGTTCACGCCGCCGGAAAATCTGTCCGGATCTCGGAATGCGAACTCGAACTGATTCGCGGTGAACCAGCGGCTTTCTTCGAGATGGCCTTGGCGGTTCAGGGAAATACCTCGGCCCGCCTTTCCAATGTTTCCAAGGCGGCTACTGGGTTTGCTCTGTTTGATGACAAGAAGCCGGGCGCCGTTAAGGTTCCGAAGTTCTTGTTGGAACACGACCAGACGGTTTCCGATGCCCTGCGGAACATCTTCGGGACCTGTGTCGAGAACATCGTCGACAACGAGCCGGTGGCCATCGACGGCACGGATATCGAGGGTGTTCACCAATTGCGGGTTTCGGTCCGACGCATGCGCTCGACGCTCTCTATCGTCAAAAAGCTGGTCGATCCGGAAAGGGTCGGGTGGTTGCGTGAAGAGCTGAAGTGGCTGCATACGTCAATGGGGCCGGCCCGTGACTGGGACGTCTTCATCTCGGAAACGCTCGCTGTCGTCGACGGCTACGGAATAGATCTCGACAGCATCGACGCCTTGCGCCGACTGGTTGAAGTGCGGCGCAAGGAAGCCTACGAACTGGTTCGCGAAACACTCAATTCGACCCGTTACGCCCAATTGATCCTGCGTCTGACCGGCTTTTTCGAAACCGAGGGCTGGCTGCCGCGGCCGGTCACCGGTTATCACCCTTTGATCAAACCGCTTCGGGAACACGCCGCCTACCTATTGTCGCGGCCTTATCGCAAGTTGCTCAAAGAAGGCGAAAACCTAGCCGAGATGGAAATGGAAGACCGCCACGTGGTCCGCATCCGGCTCAAGAAACTGCGTTATGCGGTCGATTTCCTGGAAAACCTCTATCCCGGGGATGAGACCCGGAAATTCTTGAAAAACCTGCGGAAACTACAGGACCAGTTCGGGTATCTGAACGATGTCGCTCAGATCCGTCATATGATTGCGGAGTTGTTCGAATACCACGATGGCAAGATCGACGACGAAGTCCGGCTGCGCGGTGCCACCGGACTGGTCATGGGTTGGCACGCCCAGCATCTTCACATGCTGGAGTCCCATTTCCTCGAGTACTGGACCGATTTCATCACAACGCCGACCTTCTGGAAGAAGGGACGGTAAGCCGGTTAGAATTCGGCAAACAGGGAGTCCCTTATGCGTTCAGTTCTCGTCGCCAATCCAAAAGGGGGATGCGGCAAGACGACCATCTCGACCAACCTCGCCGGCGCCTTCGCGCGTGCCGGGTGGGTGACGGCGATCGCCGACGGCGATCGACAAATGAGTTCGCTGAATTGGCTTGAGCGCCGATCCGACGACTTACCGGTGATTCACGGTTTCGATTGGACCAAGGGAATCGGCAAGGTCAAGAAGAGCGTCGATAGACTGGTTATCGACGCGCCGGCGGCGATCACGCCGAAGGATTTCCGGATTCTCTTAAAAATGGCCGATTCGATCATTCTCCCGATCATGCCCTCGGCCTTCGATCAGGTGGCAGCTGTCACATTCCTCGGAAAAATCGAAACACTGAAACCGATCCGCAAGAACAAAAAACCTGTCGCGGTCGTCGCTAACCGGGTCAAGATGCGTTCCCGGGCGGCCCGCTCCCTGATCGAATTCCTCGAACAGTTCAATCACTCGCCGGTGATGACCATGAAGGAAACCGTCATCTATGCCGACGCGGCCGAAACCGGGAAAAGCCTGTTCGATCGCCGCGACCAGACGTCCCGCGAATTGCAAGCCGCTTGGGCGCCGCTGATCACCTACGTCGACTGAGGACGCGGGCGCACCGATCTCGTATCAGATGTGAATGGCGCGGCCGCCGGCACCCAGAGCCGCTTCCTTGACGGCTTCCGGCAATCCCGGGTGACCGTGGCAGATTCGGGCGACGTCCTCGGCGCTGGCGCTCAGTTCCATGGCGACCACGACTTCCTGAATGAGATCGCCGCCACCGGGACCGATGATGTGGCAGCCGAGGATGGCATCGGTCGCCTTGTCGGCAAGGATTTTTACGAAGCCGTCCGTATCGGCGTTGCAGCGCGCCCGGCTGTTGGCCGTAAACGGGAACTTGCCGACGGAATATTCGATGCCGGCTTCCTTCAATTGCTCTTCGGTCTTGCCGACGGACGCGACCTCGGGGTGCGTGTAAACAATGCCGGGTATGGCGTCGTAGTCGATATGGCCGGTTTCGCCGGCCAGGATCTCGGCGCAGACGACTCCTTCGTCCTCGGCCTTGTGGGCCAGCATGGCGCCGCCGATGACGTCGCCGATGGCATAGATGCCTTCGACATTGGTCTGATAATCCTCGTCGACCTGGATGAAACCATGCGCGTCCATCTCGACACCGACCTTGTCGAGGCCGAGGCCTTCCGTGTAGGGTCGCCGGCCGATGGAGACGAGCACCACGTCGGCTTTCAAGGTTTCGCTGTTGCCGCCGTCCTGGGGTTCCATGGTCAGCGTCACCCCGGCCCGTGTCGACTTGGCGCCGGTGACCTTGGTCTTCAGCTTGAACGCCATGCCCTGTTTCTTGAGGATGCGCTGCATGTGCTTGGAGACCTCGGCGTCCATTCCCGGCAGGACGACGTCGAGGAACTCGATCACCGTCACCTCGGCGCCAAGACGGCGCCAGACAGAGCCGAGTTCCAAGCCGATGACGCCGGCGCCGATGACGACGAGGTTCTTCGGCACCTTGGGTAAATTCAGAGCGCCGGTCGAGCTGACGATTTTCTTCTCGTCGATGTCGACACCCGGCAGCGGCGCCACATCGGAACCCGTCGCGATCATGATGTTGCCGGTCTTGAGAACCTGCTTTCTCTTGCCTTTGCCCGGACTGACCGAAACCTCGCCCGGCGCCGTTATGGTGCCGGCGCCGACTATGTAATCCACCTTGTTCTTCTTCATCAGGAACTCGATGCCCTTGGTAAGGTCGTCGACGACCTTTTCCTTACGCCCGAGCATGGACTTCAGGTCAAGGGCCAAACCGGTCGTTTTGATGCCGTGGGCCTCGAATTCGTGGGCCGCCATCTCGTAGTGATGGGACGACTGCAACAGCGCCTTCGACGGGATGCAACCGACGTTAAGGCAGGTGCCGCCCAGCTTGCCGCGCTTCTCGACGATTGCCGTCTTCAGGCCCAACTGGGCGGCGCGGATCGCGGCGACATAACCGCCGGGGCCGCCGCCGATGACGACCAGGTCATATGAATCACTCATGGTGTTCTCCAAACCTTCCCATGCTTGGCGGAGATATCACCCCCACCCTGACCCTCCCCCATCAAGGGGGAGGGTTGGGGAGGGGGGACTGAACAAAGACGATCACACATCCAGCAGGATGCGCTGCGGGTCCTCGAGGCATTCCTTCATACGGACGAGGAACGATACCGCCTCGCGGCCGTCGATGATGCGATGATCGTAGCTCAGCGCCAGGTACATCATCGGTCGGATGACGACCTCGTCGCCGACGGCCATCGGGCGTTTCTGGATCTTGTGCATGCCGAGGATGGCGGACTGCGGCACGTTGAGGATCGGCATCGAGTTGAGCGAGCCGAAGACACCGCCGTTGGAGATGGTGAAGGTGCCGCCCATCATCTCGTCGATGGACAGACGGCCCGTCCCGGGCACGGCGCCCGAAATCGGAAATCTTGCCCTCGATCTCCGAAAAGCGAAGCTGATCGGCATCCTTGATGACCGGAACGACGAGACCCTGAGGTGTGCCGACGGCGACACCGATGTTGTAATAGTTCTTGTAGACGAGCTCGTCGCCATAGATCTCGGCGTTCACCGCCGGCCACTCCTTGAGCGCGATACAGGCGGCACGGACGAAGAATCCCATGAATCCAAGCTTCACGCCGTGTTTCTTTTCGAACGCCTCCTTATAGGTGGCGCGCAGGTCCATGGCGGCGCCCATGTCGACTTCGTTCCAGGTGGTCAACATCGCCGCCGTCTGCTGCGCCTCCTTGAGACGGCCCGCGATCACCTTGCGGAGCTTGGTCATGCGCACCCGTTCTTCGCGGGCATCGTCGGGGCGCGGCGGCAACCCCTCCGAGGGGGCGAAGGCCTGCACCGGAGCGGCGGCCGGCGCGGCCGGTGGGCTCGCCTGTTTCGTCGCCGTGCCGGCCTCAATGGCGGCCAGCACGTCGCCTTTGGTGATGCGCCCGTCCTTGCCGGTGCCGGCGATACGAGCCGGGTCGAGGTTGTTGTCGTCGACCAGTTTCCTGACGGCGGGCGGGGCATTGACTTCGACCGTGACTTTATCCGTCTCCAGTTCGACCAGGGGTTCGTCCGCGGCGACAGCATCACCGGGTTTCTTGAACCACTTGGCGACCGTCGCCTCGGTCACGGACTCGCCTAAGGTGGGGACCTTGATCTCTATGGCCATGGTTGGTGTCCTCAGTCTTTCACTTGCCGGCTAGCTTTTCTTGCGGGGCGACGGTTTACGGGTCGGCGCCTTCGCGCGCGAGGGCTTGCGGGGAGCGGCACTCGATCGGGCCGCCTTTCGCCTCTCCGGAATGATGGTTAGAGCCTCATCGACCAGTTGTTGTTGCTGGGCAACGTGCTTTTTCATCAGTCCCGTTGCCGGCGCCGCGGCTTCGGCCCGGCCGGCATACCGCGGACGGATTTGCTCACGGCGCATTTCGCGCATCAGGTCGTCCAGGCGTTCGATCATGTAGGGCCACGCGCCCATATTGCGCGGCTCCTCCTGGCACCAGACGATTGCGGCGTTGGGGAAGCGGCCAAGTTCCTCCATGAGGACCCGTTTGGGGAGCGGAAACAGCTGCTCGACACGCATCAGGTAGACGTCCTTGATGCCGCGTTTCTCCCTTTCCTCAAGTAAGTCGTAGTAGACCTTGCCGGTGCACAACACGACCTGCTTGATGCGGTTGTCGGCGACCAGCTTGCTCTTCGGGTTGGTGCGCCTGTCGTCGTCGTCCCACAGCACACGGTGGAACGTCGACTCCTCCGACATGTGGTCGAGCGTCGACACGCAAAGCTTATGGCGAAGCAGCGACTTGGGAGTCATCAGAACCAGAGGTTTACGGAAATCGCGGCGCATCTGGCGGCGCAGGACGTGGAAGTAGTTGGCCGGGGTCGAGCAGTAGCGAGAGCTTTGCATAAATCCGTTTGGTGTGATTCCTTCGATTGAGGATAGAGGTTGATCGGGGGTTGTGATGTCGCATCGTCTGACGGGTCAGTTGGGTTTTTCGGAGGCGGCCTTGTCGGG
>Ga0056108_1000053_pt1 | contig 46121 bp, 42 predicted proteins | sample WorMetG1BERMUDA1_FD_83875 | JGI IMG/M metagenome (GOLD analysis project Ga0056108, IMG submission 83875) | Marine gutless worms symbiont microbial communities from Max Planck institute for Marine Microbiology, Germany - Inanidrilus... ... | reverse complement strand
CCCCAGGTCCCGCCGCCCCAAGTCTTTGGCCGCCGAAAAAGCCGTTGCGATATCGGTTCGGTCGGTGTCCGAGGGCTCGACCGTTCCGTAGGCCCCTTCCCTGGCAACCATCCGGGGAACGAGATCGTCGGCACCGACGACGGTAAATCCTTCATCGCCCTCGAGGACGCCGATCAGCGCCTTGAGGAGCCCGTCGTCACCCAATTTCTGGGCCCCGGTCTTGGCGAAAAACGCGGCCGTCCATAAATCCGGCCGCAGCGCCGCCAGCGACGGACGCCGGACGCCGCCGGCAAGAACGATCTCGTCGACCCTTTCCCGGCGCAGCGTCTTGATGACCTTACCGGCGGCGCCGAGGCGGATCCACTCGTGGGGCGTTCCCTCGAGGGTCTCGGCATCAGCCTGATCCTTGAGGCCAACGACGAAAAAGGGCCTGCCGGTGGTTTGACAATAGCCGATGACAGCCGCCGGAAGGTCGCCGCCGCCGGCGATGATTCCGAGCTTAGGCGGCATCTTCCATGCCGGGTTGGCAGATGCGCCTCGACGAGTCGGCGCGGACGAAGTTGACGATCTCCATAACCGGCTCGTTCGCGGAAAAATCCTCGGCGACGTCCTCGAGGCGTTCGTTGAGCGTCCCTTCCTCGGCGAAGATCAGGCGATACGCTTTGCGCAATTCGTGAATCTGATCGCGCGAGAAGTCGCGCCGCTTGAGGCCGACGATATTGAGACCCGAGAGCCGCGCCCGGTTGCCGAGGACCGATCCGTAGGGGATGACGTCGTGTTCGACGCCGGACATTCCGCCGACCATGGCATGCTTACCGATACGGACGAACTGATGCACTGCTGACAAGCCACCGACGATAGCCCACTCGCCGATTTCCACATGACCAGCGAGCGTGGCGTTGTTGACGAGGATGGCATGGTCGTGGATGCGACAATCATGAGCCACGTGCGCCCCGACCATGAACAGGCAGTTGTTGCCGACCGTCGTTACCATACCGCCGCCTTCGGTGCCCGGGTTCATGGTCACATGTTCGCGAATGACGTTATTGGCCCCGATCTCGAGTCGGGATTCTTCGCCGTGGTACTTGAGGTCCTGAGGTTCGTAGCCAATCGACGAAAATGGGTAAATTCTCGTATTGGCGCCGACAATCGTGCGGCCGGCGACCGTCACATGGGAAACGAGGACGACCCCGTCGGCCAATGTCACGGAGGAACCGACCGTACAGAACGGTCCGACGGTGACATTTTCGCCGATTTCGGCGCCGGGTTCGACGACGGCAGTTGAATGGATGTGCGGCATTTACGATTCCACGATCATGGCCGAATAAACGGCCTCGGCGACCAACTGCCCCTCAACACGCGCCTCGCCTCGGAATTTCCAGACGTTTCCACGATGACGCTGTTTCTCGACGTGGAGCAAGACCCTGTCGCCAGGGCGTACGGGCTTGCGAAACCGAGCCTGATCGACGGTCATAAAATAGACGACATTGCCGGCCTTCTTACCGGTCGTTTCGATAACCAGAATGGCCGAGGTTTGGGCCATGGCTTCGATGATCAATACACCCGGCATGATTGGATGGCCCGGAAAGTGCCCTTGGAAAAACGGCTCGTTCACGGTCACGTTCTTGATTCCGACCGCGCCTTCGCCGAGCACCATGTCGGTGACCTTGTCGATCAACAGGAATGGGTAGCGGTGAGGAATCATCTCCATGATTTCCTCAATCTCCACCGTATCTCTTTGCTCTTCGTGTTCCTTGTCCATCCGTCAATTCCCCTTCTTCGAAACGAGGCGCTCCAGGGCAGCGACCTCCTTCAACCAGGTCCGCATCGGTTTCGCTGGCGAGCCGCCGACCGTGGTGCCCGGTTCGATATCGCGCATCACACCACTTTGCGCCGCAATTCGTGCGCCGGAACCAATATTCAGGTGCCCGGTCAATCCCGCTTGACCTCCCAGCATGACGAAGTCGCCGATTTCCGTGCTGCCCGAAACACCGACTTGGCTGACGACGACACAATGCCGCCCGATCTTCACGTTGTGGGCAATCTGAACCAAATTGTCGATTTTGGTACCATCGCCGATCATCGTATCGGGGCCCGTACCGCGGTCGATCGTGGTATTGGCGCCGATCTCAACATCATCGCCGATGATGACCCGGCCTAATTGCGGCACCTTGAGGTGTCCATCGGGGCCAAGAGCAAAGCCGAAGCCGTCTTGGCCGATGCGAACGCCCGCGTGCACGGTTACGCGCGCGCCGGCAATACAATGACTTATCGAAGCGCCCGGTCCGACGTAACCGCCTTCACCGATGACGACCCCGTCCCCGATGACGGCGTTTGTTGCGATCCGGCAACCGTCACCGATTTCAGCTTTCTTGCCAATTACCGCACCGGCCTCAATCACAACACTGTTTGCAACCATCGCGTCCGCCGCGACGCACGCCGTTTGTGGAACGGCGCCGTCCCTTGATGGCGACGGATAGAAAGCCTGCGCCACCCGCGCATAGCCGTGATAGGGCGTATCCGTCAGCAACAACGCCATATGCCCGGGAGCACGGTCAGCCATTTCCGGCCTAACGATGCAGGCGCCGGCGTTGCTTGATTCGAACGCTTCGACATAAAGCTTGTTATCAAGGAAGCTGACATGTTGCGGGCCGGCGTCGGACAACGGCATGACGTCTATGAACGGGCCATTGTCAGCCGGGGCGCCAGCGACCTCGGCTCCAGCCAAATCGGCAAGTTCTTCCATGGAGAACGGGCCGGCGACCGAATGGAACCTGGGGTCGGCCATGCGTTATTGCCCGGAGGCAGCGACTTTCACGTTAGGCAGCGCCGCATTGAGGCGATTTAGGACTTCGGCCGTGATGTCGAGGCGACGAGAAACGAGAATGGTCAGGTCGCGACGCAGAACCAGGTGGAGGTTGTTCTCTTTCGCAATACCTTCGATGATCTTGTTGAGTTCATTCTCGACAACGACCATGGCGTCCGCCCGCGATTTGCCAAGCGCTCGTTTGTGCTCCTGAACTTTACGTTGGACGTCGACCACTTTCTGTTCGAAGTTACGCCGCTCCTGGGCAAAGGCTTCCGGCGCCAAGATGGCCCGTTTTTTGGCGAGTTCCTGATTGGCGGCACGGAGCGCGTCCTCTTCCTTCTTGACCTCGTCCTGGAAGCCTTTGTTGAACGCTCCCATTTGCTTGTTGACGTCCTGCACGGCAGACGCCTGACGGCGAATGGCGACAAGGTCGAGAATAGCGATCCTGAGGCCCTGGGCGGATGCCGCGGTTTTTTCCGCCTCTTGTCCGAGGGCATACCCACTAACGGAGAGAAGGCCGCAAAGAACGAACAAAGAAAGGACGATTTTTAGATTTTTCAACATTCTCTCCTAAAACCGGGTACCGAAGTTCACCCTGAATAATTCTTCTTCGTCGAAGTCTTCTTTGACCAGAGGAAAACCAACGTCGAAACCCAGCGGTCCAAACGGTGACACCCATGTGATGCCAACCCCTGAGGAGACACGCAAGCTTCCCGTATCCTCAACGGTCGCATTGGTCGGTTCCAATTGGCCCGAACTTCCCATATCCGTGAAGACACGGCCAGAGACACCGAGTTTGGCGGGAAGACCCAAGGGAAATCCCAATTGCAGCGTCCCCGTATACATCCACTCACCGCCCAAGGCGTCATCCGTCAAGGTATCCCGCGGTCCGACTCCGCGGGTCGCGAAACCGCGTAAATCATCGCCACCGATGTAGTAACGCTCGAGGATATCCACGTCTTCGCCGAGCCCGATGATGTAGCCAGCCTTCCCGCCGACAGTAATCACCCATTCGTCGACGACCTCGTAATAGGTCGCACCACGCACCGTGTTTCGCAGGTGTTTCAAGGTTCCGCCGAGGCCCGCAGCATCCGTTCTAAGGGCAACCTGATACCCTTCTGTCGGCTTCAGGGGACTATCGCGCTTGTCGTAACTGATGTTGTGGGAAACCTGCGACAAATACTCGGTTCGTTCCTGGGCTTGGACCAGGGTCGACGCGTTTGTGTCTACATCAGTGATCTTCGCCCGGCGGAAGGTGTAATTCCAAGATTGCGTAAGGTCCTCGGTGATCGGGTACCCAGCCCGCAATCCAAAACCCGTCCGTTGGGTATCGTAGGAACTGGTATTTTGAAGATTCTGGCTGACGTGGAAGATGTCGAAACCAGCAGCAATCTCGCGATCGAGGAAATAGGGTTCGGTGAAAGATAAGTCGATCGTGCTCCGTTCCGCCGCCAACTGAAATTTCAAGCCGACATTCTGACCACGGCCGAGGAAATTGGCCTCGGTGATCTCGATCTCACCGATGGCGCCGACCGCCGAAGAGTAACCCGCGCCGAGCGAAATCGAGCCCGTCGACTTTTCCTCCACCGCTACGTTGATTACAGCCTTGTCAGGCGCGCTTCCCGGCACCTGTTCGATATTTAGCTTCTCGAAAAAGTTCAACCGCTGCAGCCGCTGGCGCGACCGGCGCAATTTGGCCGAATTGAAAGCGTCGCCCTCGACGATCTGAAACTCGCGCCGGATGACTTTGTCCAGGGTCCGCACATTGCCTGAGATGTCGATCCTCTCGACGAATACCCGAGGCCCTTCGTTGACTTCGAAGGTGATATCGATTTTTTGGGTGTCGCGGTCGCGGTTGACACGCGGACGCACATCTACGAAAGCGAAACCGAGCTCGCCGACCCGGTTCGTGATCGTTTGAATGGCATCGTCAACGGCCGAGATGTCATACCAATCGCCGGTCTCGATCTCGATCACCTCTTCGATTTGCTCAGCCTTCAAATCGCGTAGGTTCGCCTTGACCTCGATATCGCCAAACTCGTAGCGGGCCCCTTCCTCCACGGTAAAGGTCAGGAAGAAGTCCCGCCGGTCCGGTGTCAGTTCGGCAACGGCGGAAAGCACACGAAAATCGGCATAACCATCCGACAGGTAGAAGCGGCGCAGCAATTCCCGATCCAACGTCAAGCGGTCCGGATCGTAGTTGTCGTCATTGGATAGGAAGCGCCACCATGCCGTTTCCTTGGTCCGGACAACTTCCCGCAAACGGCGGTCGCTGAATTCCTTGTTTCCGACAAAGCGGATGCTTTCGACCTCCGAAAGGTCACCCTCGTTGATCTCGAATACCAAATCGATGCGGTTTTGTGGCAACTGGATGATCTTCGGTTCGACGGTGACGGCGAAACGTCCGTTGCGACGATAGAGGGTCAGGATGCGTTTGACATCGTTCTGAACCTTCGTTCGCGTGTAAATGACGCGCGGCCGAAGGGTCGTCTCCGCCTGCAATTGTTCGCTTTCAACCTTATCGTTGCCTTCGAATGCGATGCGGTTGATGACCGGATTCTCGACCACGGATATGACCAAGGTGTAACCCTGCCGCCGCGCACTGACATCGGCAAAAAGACCGGTCGCGAACAAGCTTTTCAGGGATCGGTCGAGGCGTTGCGCGTCAAAGGCGTCCCCCTCGCGGATAAGCAGGTAGGATTTGACCGTACCCGGCTCAATCCGTTGGGCGCCTTCGACCGTGATCTGACGGATTACGTCTCCCGCCTGCGGAAGCACAGGCGTTACCGACCGGGTTTGCGCCCAGGCATGACCACTAACCTGAAGCAAAACCGCGAGAGTCAAAATAGACAGCAGGAAACGTGATACCCGCCCCAAGTAATCCTCCCAAACGAGAAAACTATTACGTTATGAGTCCTTTTATGAACTCTATTACGTCTAAATGTACCAAATCGTTCCAAGTCACAAAAACGACCAGCATCAATACCAGAATCAGGCCGAAACGGAAACCGTATTCTTGGGCTCTCGGCCCCAGTGGACGGCCCCGAATCACCTCGATTCCGTAGAAGACAAGATGGCCGCCGTCGAGCATCGGGATCGGGAACAGGTTGATGAGACCCAAGTTGACCGACAACAGGGCCATCAAGTGTATATACTCGACAAAACCCTCCTGGGCCATCTGACCGGCGACCTGCGCAATGCGCAGTGGCCCGCCCAGGTCGTCGGTGCCACGGTTTCCGGTCAACATGTCGCCGACGTATTTGAGAATAGCCACGGTCAGCGTATAGGTCCGTTCAATGCCGAACCAAAGGGCCGCCAACGGGTTCTGCCTCTCGTATTCGACATTTTCGCGGTCCCACTCGACACCCAGCAATCCGACTTGGGTCGCAACACCGTCCTCGCCCGTCCTTGTTGACGTTTTCGGAACGGCGCGGAGGACCAATTGCTCATCGTCGCGCTGAACACCGAAAGTCAACTCGACCTCCGGGTTTTTGCCGACGGTCGTACGCAGTTCATCAAAATACGTGATGGGTTGGCCGTTAATACTGATCACCCGATCACCAGTCATGAAACCGGCTTGCTCGGCAGCACTACCTTTCAATACCTTTCCGATACTGGCGAGAGGGACGGCGGTACCAATGGTGCCGGCCAGCATGGCAAACACGAGGATGCCGAATAGGAAGTTGATGGCCGGCCCAGCGAAGACGATCGCAGCGCGCTGACCGACTGTCTTGTATTCGAAGGAGACGGCCTTTTCCGCTTCCGTCAGCTCGCGCGGTTCCTCACCGTCTTCGGGAATATCCTCCTGGCCAAGCATCTTGACGTACCCGCCAAGCGGAATGGCGCTGATCTTCCAGCGCGTCTCCCGGCTGTCGGTCCAACCATAGAGCTCAGGGCCAAAGCCTACCGAAAACACCTCGACCCGTACGTTGTTCCGGCGAGCCACCCAATAGTGTCCAAGCTCGTGAACGAAGACGAGTATGGTCAACAGGACCAGGAATACGACGATGTAATACCAAGTGAAATCGAGAATGCCCATGGATTGAGAGACGATGCCTTTATTATCAGGAGGTTAAGCCAACCGGGTTCGAGTATGCCCAAGTGCCTCGTCAACAAACCTTTGCCGCATGACGCCTGGCTTCCGCGTCCGCCTCGATGACATCATCCAAGGAGTCGAGGCTACGCACCGGTAAGCTGTCTAGTGTATCTTCCACGATCCGCATGATATCGAGAAAGCCGATCTTTTCACGCAGAAACAGGTCGACCGCGACCTCGTTGGCCGCATTCAACAACGTAGGCGCGCCACCGCCCTTTTGCAACGCCTCGCGAGCCAGACGCAGGGCCGGAAACCGGGTCGGATCCGGGTCTTCGAACGTCAGTGTCGCCACTTCGCGAAGGTCGAGCCTGGGCGACGGGGCCTCCATGCGATCGGGCCACGCCAAGGCATAGGCGATCGGTGTTCGCATGTCGGGTGTTCCCATCTGGGCCAGAACGGAACCGTCGACGTATTCCACCATGCTGTGAACCACCGATTGCGGATGGACGAGTATGTCGATCTGGTCCTCGGCGATCGGAAAAAGATGAAAGGCCTCGATCAATTCGAGGCCTTTGTTCATCATGGTTGCCGAATCAATGGAAATCTTGGCGCCCATGTCCCAATTCGGATGGGCGACGGCCTGCGCCGGGGTCACGTCGGCCATGTCTTCGAGAGCCTTTTCGCGGAAGGGGCCGCCGGACGCCATCAAGGTAACAGTACGGACCTTATCCGACTGTTCGAAATCGAAGACCTGGAAAATCGCGCTGTGTTCGGAATCGACCGGCACCAGCGACGCCCCGTTTCCGAGCAACTCCCTGACGAAAATATCGCCGGCGGATACCAGGCATTCCTTGTTGGCGAGCCCGATGGTGGCGCCGCGACGGACCGCTTGCAATGTCGGCGCCAATCCGGCGGCACCGACAATGGAAGCCATGACCCAATCGGCAGGGCGGTCCGCGGCCTCAGCCACGGCGTCTGGCCCGGCGGCAGCTTCGATGCCTGACCCGGAGAGCAGGTCTTTGAGGGCGCCATAACGCCGTGGATCGGCGACGACTGCGAGTTTAGCCGAAAGGTTCCGGGCTTGAGCGGCCAGGAGCTCGACATTGCTGTTGGCTGTCAAGGCTTCGACTTTGTAGCTTTCAGGATTGCGCTCCAGCAGGTCGACCGTATTGCATCCGATCGATCCCGTGGAACCCAGGATGGTTACCGATTTCGGATCGGCGACGGATTGGACCCTCGTCGGACTCACACCCATGCCAACAAGCTCCCTGTTCCGGACGCTTCGGTGATCAAGGCGGCGACGAGCGCAGCCGCCAACAACCCGTCGACGCGGTCGAACAGTCCGCCGTGGCCGGGGATGATCGTTCCGGAGTCCTTCTTGTCGAAGCGCCTTTTGACCCAGGATTCCAGCAAATCGCCTCCTTGCGATACGACCCCAAGCGCACCGCTTACCAGTGCCAATGGAATCACACTTTGCCGTTCCAATACAAGTGCCGTTACGGCCCCCACCAAAGCTGCGAACAATACGCCGCCGCCGAGCCCCGCCCAGGTCTTGTTCGGCGAAATCCGTGGCGCCAGCTTGGGGCCGCCGATCAAACGCCCAGCGGCATAGGCGCCAGTGTCCACCGCCCAGACCATGGCGAAAAGCCAAAACACTGTATAGGCACCTAAATCTGGGTCGTTGCGGAGGTGAATTAAAGCCCAAACCGATGCCACGACATATATTGCACCGAACACGAGCCACCCTGCCCGCCGTCCACAGAGACCGAACCACTCCCACGCCAATACCATGGCGCCGACAATGACCATGGCGTCGAACCAGGGCGACCCGAAATGGACAGCCGCCAAGACGGGCGGAATCATAACCGCCGCCGATAACAGCCGCAGTAACAAAGCGCTGCTTCCGGGCTTAGGCTCCGGTCGACCCGTAACGCCGTTCACGGTTCCGAAAATCCTCTATCGCCCTGTCGAAATCCGGCTCCGCGAAGTCGGGCCACAGAGTATCGATAAAAACGAGCTCCGTGTAGGCGAGTTGCCAAAGGAGAAAGTTGCTGATCCGCTGCTCGCCACTTGTCCGGATCAATAGATCCGGATCCGGAATTCCGGCCGTAAACAAGCGTTTGTCGAAAAGATGTTCGTCGATCGCCGCGGGGTCGATCGCACCGGTGGCGGCCTCGACGGCAATGCGGCGCGTCGCCTCAACGATTTCCGCCCGGCCCCCATAGCTCAACGCAATGGTCAAAACGAGCTTCGAGTTGGCCGCCGTCTTCCGTTCCGAATTCTCGATCAATTCGACGATGTCCGGAGCGAGGCGCGACCGTTCTCCAATAACCTGAAAGCGGACACCCTCCTTGTGCAGCGCGTCAATTTCCTTGCGCAGATATAGACGAAGGAGACCCATCAGGTCTTTTACCTCGGTCGCCGGTCGCTTCCAATTCTCCGACGAGAACCCAAACAACGTCAAATAGGAGATACCGCCCTTGATAGCATATTCGACGCTTCGGCGAACCGCCTCGGCACCGCGCTGATGTCCCGCCGTCCTCGGCAGACCCCGTGATTTCGCCCACCGGCCATTGCCGTCCATGATGATCGCGACATGGGCGGGTACCGTGGCGGAAGTGGATCCAGTGTCGAGTGAGACGGCTTTCATGGACTCAGACCTGCATGATCTCTTGGTCCTTGTGCTTCAACGCTTCGTCAATCTTGCCGACGTATTCGTCGGTGAGACTTTGCACTTCGTCCGCGAACTCGTGGTGCTGGTCTTGAGAGATATCGCTCGCCTTTTCCGCGGCCTTTAGGTCGTCCATGGCATGGCGCCGCACATTACGCACGGCAATGCGGGCATCTTCGGCGTATTTGGCTGCGACCTTGGTCAACTCCTGGCGTCGCTCCTCGGTGAGAGTTGGAATCGGAACGCGCACCAATTGTCCGTCGGTCTGCGGGTTGAGGCCCAAGCCCGACTCCATGATCGCCTTCTCGACGGACGACACCAACCCCTTATCCCAGACCTGCACGGCGAGCATGCGCGGTTCCGGCACGCTGATCGTACCGACTTGGTTCATGGGCATTTCCGATCCGTAAGCCGAAACCATGATTGGTTCCAGTAGGCTCGTCGCCGCCCGCCCTGTACGCAGTCCGCCGAATTCCTGGTGCAAGACATCGACGGCACCTTCCATTCTCCGCCTGACGTCTTTTTTCAGCTCGTCGATGTTACTGGCGTCAACCATTATTCCGTCTCCCTGTTACGTTATTCGGATATGATGGTGTACTTACCGGAACCATTGATGACGTTCGCAAACCCCCCTGGATTGTGAATGGAAAAGACCAGGATGGGAACCTTGTTTTCGCGTGACAACGCGATCGCGGACGTGTCCATCACTTTCAAATCCCGGGCGATCACCTCCTGATAGCTGAGGCTTTCGAATCGCTCGGCGGCAGCGTTGGTTTTCGGATCGGAGTCATAAACTCCGTCGACCTGTGTTCCCTTGAGTAGGGCGTCGCATCCCATTTCCACGGCCCTCAGCGCCGCCGCCGTATCCGTGGTGAAGAAAGGGTTGCCCGTTCCGCCGGCAAAGACCACGACACGTCCCTTTTCCATGTGGCGGACGGCCCGGCGCCGGATATAGGGTTCACAAACGGTCGCCATCGGGATTACCGAAAGAACCCGGGTTTGTACGTCCATGCGTTCGAGGACGCTTTGCACGGCCAATGCGTTGATGACAGTGGCGAGCATCCCCATGTAATCGGCGCTGGTCCGCTCAATGCCCTCAGCGGCGCCTGATACGCCACGAAAAATATTGCCAGCACCGATGACCAGGCTGACTTGAACACCCATGTCGTGGACCGCCTTCACGTCCGTACAGATCCGCTCCATGGTCTCTTGGTCGAGCCCGAACTCCCGCTCCCCCATCAGGCCTTCACCGGAAAGCTTGAGAAGGACGCGTCGGTATTTCGCTTCGTCGGCCATGAAAGCCCCTGTTTCGTCAGGCTGTCGCCCTTGTTTTTATCGGTTCCATGCCTCGGGTGCGGTACCCGGAGGGCGGCGGACCGCGGCCAATATAGCGGGCCGCCGCGGTCCGGTCTTGGTGTTTCTTCGAGAGGATGCCGCCTCAGGTGCCGGCGACGGCCGCGACTTCCGCGGCGAAGTCCTCTTCTTCCTTCTCGATGCCCTCGCCGAGGACGAACATCCGAAATCCGCCGACCGAAATATCGCCGCCGGCCGCCTTGCCGGCTTCGGCAATGGCGTCGGAAACCTTCGACTCGCCGTCGATGACGAACGTTTGATCGACCAGGCAAACCTCTTCATAGAACTTGCGCATCCGTCCCTCGACCATTTTCTCAATGATCTCCTCGGGTTTCCCGGATTCGCGGGCCTGTTCGGCGAGTACGGCGCGCTCGCGCTCGACGTCTGCCGCGTCGAGATCATCACGGGAAACAGCCAGGGGCTTGCTGGCGGCAACATGCATGGCCAGTTGCTTACCGAAACCGGCCGCAGCTTCCGCATTGCCGTCGGTCTCGAGGGCCACGATCACGGCGATCTTGCCCAAACCACCGGCCAGGGCATTGTGGACATAGGACGCCAGAACGCCGTTCCCGACGCTCAAGGACGTGGCGCGGCGCAAAGCCATGTTCTCGCCGATAGTGGCGATCAGATGGGTCAGTTGTTCCTCGACCGTGCGCTCCTCACCGGGATAGGCGGTTGCCTTGAGGGCGTCCAGGTCTTCGCCGGTTTCCACCGCCAAGCCGGCGATGGTCCGCACGAAATCCTGGAACGTCTCGTTGCGGGCTACGAAATCGGTTTCGGCATTGACCTCGACGACGGCGCCGCGAGCGCCATCGGTGGCAACACCGACCAACCCCTCGGCCGCCACGCGGCCCGCTTTCTTGGCGGCCGCCGCCAAGCCTTTTGTCCGTAGCCAGTCGACCGAGGCCTCAACATCACCATCGTTCTCGGCCAAAGCCTTCTTGCAGTCCATCATTCCGGCACCGGTCTTTTCGCGCAGTTCCTTGACCAGTACTGCCGTTATCTCAGCCATCTTCTACCTCTCGGGTTCTAAGACTTCTTACTCGTGTCGGAGTGCCGGCCGAGCGGCCGCCCTCCCAATAGGTCGGCCGCGGGCATTATGCCTCGGCCGACTTCTGTTCCTCCGTGCCGGCATCATCAGATCCGGCCTCGTCCGCGGCCACCACCTGCTTTTCCGATGCCACCTCTTCAGGAGCCGCCTCCGGTTCGGCGTCGGTCGCCACGTCCGCTGTGGCGTCGGCGCCCTCTGCCGCCGCGCCTTCTGGATTTTCGCCTTCGGCTTCGCCGCCTTGCTCGGCCGGCAGTTGCTCCGCCGGGACCTCTTCGGCTTCGCCGAGGTCACCGCCAGAATGGGCGAACTCCTCTTGGATACCATCGAGCACAGCGCCGGCAATCAAGTCGCAATAGAGGTTGATCGCGCGAATGGCGTCGTCGTTTCCGGGAACCGGATAGTCGATGCCTTCCGGGTCGCTGTTCGAGTCGATGACCGCGACCACCGGAATGCCTAGTTTTCGCGCCTCGGCGACGGCGATCGATTCCTTGTTGGTATCAATGACCACGATAATGTCCGGCAAGCCGCCCATTTCCTTGATGCCGCCGAGCGCGCGCTCGAGCTTGTCGCGTTCACGGGTCAGCCCCAGCAACTCGCGTTTGGTCAAGCCGACAACTTCGCCCGCCAACTGCTCGTCCAGGTCGCGCAGTCGCTTGATCGAGTTCGAAATGGTGCGCCAGTTCGTCAACATGCCGCCGAGCCAGCGGTGATTGGCGAAATACTGCCCGCACTTGCGCGCGGCATCGGCAACCCTTTCGGAAGCTTGCCGCTTGGTGCCGACGAACAGAACGCGGCCCCCGCTGGCAACCGTCTTACGCACGGCCAGCATGGCCTGATGCAACAGCGGCACGGTCTGTTGCAGGTCGATGATGTGAATGTCGTTGCGCGAACCGAACAGAAAGGGCCCCATCTTGGGGTTCCAGCGCCGCGTGTTGTGTCCGAAATGAACGCCGGCTTCAAGAAGCTGGCGCATGCTAAAGGCAGGCAATGCCATGGATCTGTTTCCTTCTCCGGTTGAGCCTCCGCGGGAGTGGCCGGATACCCGGCACCGGAGCGACGAAACCGGCGAATTTGCTCCGACGCCGCAGTCCCGCGTGCGAAATCGCGCCCTAGATACCGCTCGGCAGGGTGCATTGCAAGCCCTATGACTTGCTTCTGCGGCCGGGTCCGGTTTATCCCTGTTGGTTCCCGGTCCGCACAAAGCAGGAGACCCTGCCGCCATGCCCCAGCGCATCATCGTTGTCTTGTCTGTTCTCCTGTTTTTGTCTGTCACCTTGGCGTCGCAGACGGTTCGGGCGGGAGATCCAGCCTTGAAGAGAGTCCAGGTCACCGACAACGTATACGCGTTGGTCGGGCCGCTTACCCAGCGAGACCGGACCAACCTGGGCAACAATGCGACTTTCGGCTTCATCGTGACCGACGTGGGCGTCGTTCTGATCGACCCGGGCGGAAGCGCCAAAGGCGCGGCCGCCATCGCGGCGCAAATCGATGCGGTCACCCATCAACCGGTCAAATGGGTCATCAACACCGGCGGACAGGACCATCGCTGGCTCGGCAATGGATATTTTCATGAAAGGGGCGCCGAAATCATCGCCGCCGCAGCGGCCGTCGCCGACCAAAAAGAGCGAGCCAACGATCAACTGCTCGTCCTCGAGGCGTTGATCGGTGACGACAATCTATCCGGTACGGACACCGTTTTTGCATCCCGGACATTTGATCAGCGGATCACCCTCACGCTCGGCGGAGAGGCGTTCGAACTATCCATGGTCGGACCGGCTCATACGCCGGGCGACACCGTGGTATGGATGCCGAAGCGGAAGATCCTTTTTGCTGGAGACGTCGTCTACCTGGAACGTATGCTGGGAGTCGGCGGCCAATCCGATTCCGCTGGGTGGCTCGAGGCCTTTTCAGCACTCGAAAGCCTGTCGCCGGAAGTCATCGTGCCGGGCCATGGAAGGCCGGCCGGTCTCACCGAAGCCCGTGCGCAAACCCGAGACTATCTCGTTTTTCTGCGGCAGGCGGTCGGCGACCTCATCGACGCCGGCGGAACACTAGCCGACGTCGGCAAGATCGATCAGAGCCGGTTTGCCCATTTGGCCGTTGCCGACCAGATTGCCGGGCGCAACGCCCATCAAGTGTTTCAGGTGATGGAATGGGAATAACGCGTACCGCCGCTGTTAACAGGGCGTAACACGGCGCGCACACGTCGTTCATCGCAATGACGAATGCCTTTCTTACATTTTTATGGCGAATGGTGCCGTAATGTGCGGGGCCAATCCAGCGTGGGAGCGGAACGGATCATGGAACTCCGGCCTAACGAAGCCGAGCGGCTCGCAGCGCTCGTCAGTTACGGAATCCTAGACACGGACTTCGAGGAAACTTACGACCGGATTACGCGCCTAGCGGCCCGGATTTTCGGCGCTCCCATCAGCTTGGTATCCCTCGTTGACGAAAAACGCCAATGGTTCAAATCGGCCTACGGACTGAGCGCTCGCGAAACACCCAGGGAATATGCCTTCTGTCAGCATGCCATTCAGCAGGGTTCCGTTTTCGTCGTTCCCAACGCGACCAAGTCTGAAACCTTCAAAGACAATCCGCTGGTCACCGGCAAACCGCATGTCCTCTTTTATGCCGGCGCCCCGTTGATCAACCCGGACGGATTCGCGCTTGGAACCCTGTGCGTCATCGACAATAAGCCGCGCCAAGGATTGTCGGAAGAAGATCAGGTCATGTTGGGCGATTTTGCAGCTCTCGTCGTCGAGCTCATGGAAAATCGCAAACATATCCGCCTACTTGAGCGCCGGGCGGTGGCCTAGTTGAACGAGGCACCAGACCCGGAATGCTAATGGAAAATAAGAACGACCCGACCGCCACTCCCTTCGAAGCTGTTGGTTCCGCCTTGCCGGACTGGATTGATGAGACGCCCCATTGTCGCTACGAGTCGACAAACACGGAGCCACTCGAGATCCCGCTCCAAGAAATCTGCCAGCCGAGCGTGGCCACGTTCATGTATTATTGGCGATCCTTGCGGGGAGATCGTTTTGCGCCGGCTTGGAACGAGTTTGATCTTTTCGCTCTGGGCACCGAATTGATCCCGCGCGTTATCGTCGTCGACGTCAACCGAGCGCCGTTTCGTATCGATTACCGTTTTTGGGGGACGGCCAATGTCAAGGTTAAAGGTTTCGACATGACCGGCAAATCTCTCGATGCCTTCCCGCCGAACAGAGGCGCAATAGCAAGGGAGGAGTACCGTCGTGTGGTAACCGATAAACGGCCCATCGCCTTCAAGGACACACTCGCCCTACCCAGTGATCAGCAGAGATCAGGGCTTGAGCGGGCTCCTTTCGACCAGATAATCGTCCGTGTCCCCCTGTCCGACGATGGCGCGTTTGTCGACCACGTGGTGTCATTATGCAACTGGGAGCGGGCGCCGCATTCCTAGGCGTCGGGATCGGGCGACCTGACCCGGCCCCGGCAGCACGATTGGGACTAGCGCCGGTTGGGCGTCGCCCGACCTGGTTTTTTTCGATTTCCTTAGGTGATATCGTTTCCACGATATGAGTAATGAGAAACCAACCTCGGACGCCGGCTCGCTGGAAGACGCGGTGGCATCGATCGTTGACGCCCTGGTCGACGAAATCATCGCTGTATCGGATGGGTTGGGCGGTTCAATCGACACTGCCCAGATTCGTAACCTTGCCGACAGTTACAAGGATTCGCCGGCGAGTAAAAAGGCCCTGGAGAAATGTATCGCCCAGATCAAGGCAAGCCTACCGCAAGCCGATCCGAAGAGCCGCCGACAACGGGTGCTCGAACGGGTATTGATCGGACGGATCGAGGGGTTGTTTCCGACCACCGGTGATCTCGGTCGGGGCCGGCAAATCGTGTCGCGCCGCGCCCTTCCCGGCTTGTTCGGTACCATCAAATCGCTGATCGGGCCGGACCCGTTTCGGGAACGCAGCGAAATCTGTGACGAGATTCTCGCCCGACATCGTGCCGACAAAGGGGACCGGGTCGACTGGGCCGCAATTGAGCGGAGCCCGGAATGCAACCGCGCTGTCGACGAGGTGTTGATCCTGTTCGCCGTGCAGTTCGAGAACCGGGACGACCGTGTTCTGTGGTTGAGCGAACGCATCAACGAGAACCTGGCCGCGGCCGACGAGTTTTTGTTCGAGGGCGGCAACGTCGAGTCGTGGAAGATGGATAAAGCGGGCGCGCAAATGCTGTTGCGCGGCCTATTTGCGTCCTTCTTGCTCAAACTCTCCGAACCGGATGGAAGGTCCTCCCTCATAGAACAATTCGAGGAAGACGGCGTCACGGCTATGGAACGCCTATTGGAGTCGCTCAGAGGTCGGGCCTGACGGTCAGGCGATGCGGCACAAGATCACAGATGCCGATGGACTAAGCCGTGGCCGATTTTTTGCGGCGCGGCGGTAGCCTGACGGAAACCGTGGTCCCGACACCAACGACACTCTCGAGTTCCAGCGATCCGCCGTGCAATTCGGCGAGGGATTTCGACAACGGGAGACCGATCCCCGATCCATCGTGCCCGCGGGTGACGCTGCTTTCCACTTGGTGAAAGACCTCCAGTACCGCCGCGACGTCTTCCTCGGCGATACCGATCCCCGTGTCGGAAACGGCGAACACGACACCACCGCTTGGGTCGGTGCCGACTTCAAGGGAAATGGTGCCGCCCGGCGGTGTGAACTTGATGGCATTGGACAGCATATTGATCAATATCTGCATCAACCGTCGCCGATCGGCGAAGACAGCCGGTGTCGGATCGAAAACTTGCGCCGCGAGCGAAAGGCCTGCCTTTTCCGCCTTGCTGCGGACCATGGTGATGCAGTGCTCGACGAGCTCATCGACATCGAGGTCTTCCTGGTCCAATTTGACCGCATCGGATTCGATCAACGACACGTCGAGGATATCGTCGATCATGCCCAATAGGTACTTGCCGGCTCGATTGATGTCGGCCGCGTAGGACGTGTAGCGATCGCCTTCGAAGTCACCAAGAACACGGTTGGAGATCATGTCGGAGAAGCCGATGATCGAGTTCAGCGGCGTCCGCAGTTCATGGCTCATATTGGCCAGGAATTCGGTCTTTGCGCGGCTGGCCGCTTCGGCATCGTCCTTAGCCTGTCTCAATCGTGTCTGCGTCGACGCCAGGGTCCCGCTCATGGACTCGAACGACGCAGCGAGATCGCCGAGTTCGTCGGTGCGGCGGATCGGCACTTCCGAGCCGTATTCGCCGCGGGCGACGCGCCGCGTCAACTGTGCCAGCAGCATGATCGGACGGCTCAGGTTGTTGGCGGCAAGGACGCTGAAAAGAACGCCGATGGCGAGGCAAAGCGCCGCCGCACCGATCATGGCGACGACACTGTCCTTGATTCCGCTCATACTGATGGTTGCGAGTTCTCTTTGCATTGTGCCGGTTTCGGCGGCGACCTGAGCGAGCGACAACCCGATATCGATCCGACCGAAGCGGTCTTCAGCGATGGCGACGGGAACCGAAGCGTGGAGGACGTTGCCGTCCGTCCATGTGACCACGCCGTCGGCGCGGGCCTCTCCGGGCGGCAGCTTTATGATCGTGCCGAACATCTTGATTTCCGCCGTACCGTCGTGGACGACCATATCCTCTTGGTCGATCACATGGACGTATTCGATCCCCTCCTGGTTCGCCGCCGATCGGGTCAACGCATAGATCTCGTCGAGTTCCAACAAATAGAGATGATCGGCAATGGCGCTGGCGAGAATGCGTGCGATGCCGCTAGCCCGTTTTTCCGCTTGCCGTTGAAGGACCTGCGAGACCGTCTCCGAGTTGGCCTTGAGAACAGCGTCGGTCGTCACCCGAAACTGATTAAAAAGTGCCGCCGAAACGATCAAGATGACCAGCGTGACGAGCCCGAAAATGACAAGGGCGAAGCGGTTGCGAAGGGTCAACTTCAACGATTCAGGTCCTCACGAATGTAGGCCATGGCACGCCGCGTGTTCTCGAGGCTCTGCTGAATTTCCTCGTCGATCGCGTCGAACCTCTTCACCTTGTTGTACTTCCTCAAAACGGGCGCGGCCTCTTCATCCTCTGGCATGCCAATCAAGATGTCGCGAAGGGCGCCCTTGAAGGCCATCGGCATGCCGCTGCGCACCAGAAACAGGGAACGCACCACCGGAGCCGTCTCATGGAAGACGCGGAGGTTCTTTCTCACGGCATTCGGGGTTCTTTCCAGGTCTTCCCAATCGAGATTGCTGAAAGCCCCAGCCGCCGCGACACCTTTTACGACCCACGCGGCGATGTTGACTTCACCGCGGGCAAACAGGTATCCGACCTTATCCGCCGGCGGCCGGCTATGGATCGAGGACAGTTCGACGGCCTCCAGTCCTTCTGCCCGAAGGGCCGCCAACGGCAGGAAAAACGCACTGGTTGAACCTGGGTCTTCGAAGGCTACGATTTTGCCTTTCAACTCGGCGAGCGAGGATATCACCTGATCCTTGCGCGATATAAAGACCGAGTGATAGCTGGCAACCCCTTTCTTCCATTCACGGAGCAAGGGCTCGGCAACGCCCCGATCGATCAAGTCGATGGCCGAAAAAGGGGTTTCGGAGAACACGTCGATGCGGCCGGATCGCAACGCATCCGCCAATTCTCGATGGTCCCGAACGATAACGACCTTGCCCGCCTTGATTCCCAGGCCGTCAAGCTTTTTCGCAAGGTATCGAGAGAACGGTTTGAGCTTCGGAATGCTGTCCGTCGGGTTCGAAGACGCCCGCCCGACCACCAGGTCCGATTTCTCATGTGCGCGTTCGTCCGCCGTCGCCTCCAAAACGAGCGAAACGGTCAACAGGGCGCTCATACCGATCGCGGCGAACCTACGTAAGAGCGAAAACGCGGCACGGGGTTCGGCCTTCTTGGGTCGCGACACAGTTGCCCGAAACCACGCACCCGCCATTAATCGCCCACCCCTCTGGCATTCGATCGCCCGTCGGCCACGCACGGCCACGGACACAGTTCCCCCCCAAAAAAAACTTCTCTTAAAGCGAGCAAACGTCACTCACCAACGAGGTCCCCGAAAACATTCTTGTAAAGTTTTTGTAATGTGCGCAACCGCAACTTGGAGATTTCACTGCCCCCGTGCCACAAAAACGACATCGGGCGGAAAAAAGAGGAACGACCAACACCTAGACGTTCTCAACGGTGTTGCGAATTCAAACGCCACCCTTCTTGAAAGTCATGTCGAACCGTTTGACGGCGGCGTCAATTTCGTCCTCCGAATACTCGGAGAACGTTAACGTCACCCGGGTGACGGGTATTCTCAGCAGAGCGATTTTGCGCTCGCCTTCCGGCCCGAGCGAGATTTCCAGCCTGCGGCCAGCCTCGGTCAGGGTTACCCCATCGTCACGGCGCTCGAAAGCGTCGGTACCAAGTGCGTTAGCAATGGTGCGGTGAAACTCGGCGTGGTCGAGCCCCATTTCTTTGTCGAAGACGGTGGGGCCGTTCATCGGGATTATCCACCGGCGACCGGTGGCCACACGGCCAGGGCATCGCCCTCCTTCAAGGTGCGGCCTTCGCGTTCACTGGGGGCCAGGTAAATGCCGTTGACCAGGACGAGGTGACACTGTTCCGGCGGCACCTCAAGGGCGGCGAGCACGTCGGTTACCGAAACGCCATCTTCGACGTCGATCTCGGCTTCATTGCCTTTTGTCCCATCGGGTAGATACTTGCCCAGAAGGGTAAAGAGCTTGACGTCGATCTTCATAACAACCGCGTACACCCCACGTAGGCTTCGAAAACACGTCCGGGGTCCTGCATCAGCTTTTCCTTCCACGGACCGAGATGAATACGCGCCTGAATCAAACCACGCAAGACGCCGACGAAATCCGTTCGCCCCAGGGTCAGTGATCCGACCAGGAGGTCGCCGTCGAAAACCAAACGCGTGTAGCGGAACTTATCCTCGTCGGCATCTTCGACCATATCGCCGCCTTCGACACCGTCCCAGCGACCGAAGGATGTCGAGATCAGTCCTGCGGTGTCGAGCACGTTCATCGACAGGCTGCCCTGGTAAGCGAAATCACCACCGGCCATGTTCAAGGCGGCGATACGCCCGTGCTCGACGGAGGTCGGTTGAACGGCATGGACGTCCCAGCCGCCCATGAAATCCGGCCCGCGCGCGCAATCGCCAGCGGCGTAGACGGTGTCGACGGATGATTTGAGGTGGTCGTCGACGACGATGCCGTTATCAAGTTCGACGCCACTGCCTTCGAGAAAGTCCGTGTTCGACCTGACACCAGCGGCGACGACAACCAGCTTGGCTGGCACGGTCTCACCGTTGTCGAGCGCCACCATCAACCCATCATCCGCTTCCTCGATGGCGTTGACACGGGTCGAGGTGAATACACGCACGCCTTTGGTTTCACACCATTTTTTAATCATCGTGCCGCCCATGTCGCTCATCATGCGCGGGACCATCCGGCTCTCCGCCTCGACGACGGTCAGGTTGACGCCGCGTTTGACGAGCGACTCGAGAATAATGCAGCCGATGAAACCGGCCCCAACCAGCACGACGTCGGCGCCTTCGGCGGCGAGCTCCTTGATGTTGCGGATATCCTCCAGGGTCCAGCAGTGGTGGACCCCCGGGAGGTCGAGGCCGGCGACCGGCGGTTTGATCGGGCTGGCGCCGGTGGCGACGAGGAGCTTGGTGAACGGGAGGTTGTCGGCACCCTCCAGTGCGAGCGTTCCGCCTTCGATGTCGACCGACCGCGCCCGCGCCTGCAGGTAGCGGATGTTCCGGTCTTCGTAGTGGTTCGGGTCGATCCGCAGGTAGGTGCCTTCCTCGGCGATGTTCTCTTCGAGATAATAGGGGATGGCCATGCGCGAATAGGGCGGTTCCGGCTCGCCGCTAACCAACACGATATCGCCCGACGCGTCGGCCTCGCGGAGAGTATCGGCAGCCGCCACGCCGGCCGGACCGGCGCCGACGATCACGTAAGTCATGTCATGCTCCCGTCAAGAAAAGGCCGGCGGACGGAAGAAAGCCCCTTCCCGTTCCGCCGGCCGCGACCTATGAGATCTAGACGCCGTACTTCGCCAGCGTCTCTTCCTTCGGCACGCCGTTGGCGTCCCAGCCGCGGAGTTCATAATACTCCGGCAGCATCTCGTCGAGTTTGCTGGTCAATCCCTCGGCGGGACCGGTCTTGGCGGCATCCTTGAGGAGGCGCTTCGGCAACGTGTCGTCGGCTCCCGTGAAGCCGGCTTCCATGTTGTACTTGCGCTCCATGTTCCAGATGCGCTCGCCGACCTCCATCATATGCTCGACCGACCAGTCGCCGTCACAGGCGGCATCGACCTGAGGTGCGATGTCATCCATGGAGAGCGCGAAAGTGGTGAACACACAAGTCCCCGTCGAATCGACGGCCGCCGTGGCGTCCTGGAAAGCCTTGACCAGGCCGGCCTTGCCTTCCGCCGTATGCGGGTCGGTCTTCTCCGGGATACCGAGGATCTCGGAGGCCACCGTATAGCTCCTGAGGTGGCAGGCCCCACGGTTCGAAGTCGCGTAGGTCAGGCCCATGCCCTGGATACCACGCGGATCGTAGGCCGGGAATTCCTGGCCCTTGACCGTCATGGAGAGTTCCGGATGACCGTACTTCTCGCAGAGGAGCTTGGAGCCGAGGCCGATGTCGGCACCGAAGCCTTCGCCCTTGCCGGTCATTTCACAGATCTTGACCAGATCCTCGGCCGACCCGAACTGCAACGGCATGCCGCCAGTTTCGGCGTCGGAAATGGCGCCGATCTTATAGAGCTCCATGGCTGCGGCCACGGTCGAGCCCAAAGAGATCGGATCCATGCCGTATTCGTTGCAGAGGAAGTTGGCGAAGGTCAGGGCCTCCAAGTCGTCGACACCGGTGGCGCAACCGAGGCTCCAGGCGCTCTCGTACTCGAGGCCGCCGCTCGGCTCCTTGTAGCGGTCGCGACCCTGGATTGCCCAGTGGTTTGGATCCATCTGCGACATCCGCGCGCAACTGATCGGACAACCAAAACAGGCATGGTTGGAGACCAAGTTGGCCTTGCCGTCGCTTTCGCGCGGCTCATGCATGGCCTCGCCGCCGATCTTGGAGGCGCCGGCGAACTGCACGTCTTCGGCGTTGTGGGTCGGCAGCGCACCGGTCTCGTTGATGACGTTCATCAAGACCTGGGTGCCGTAGGTGGGAAGCCCTTCGCCGGTTACGGCATTCTCGGCCAGGATCGTCTTGGCCGAACCGGTCGCCTGCATGAACTTCATGGGATCGGTGACCTTGACACCGATGGTGCCGCGCGCAATCACCGCCTTCAGGTTCTTCGAGCCCATGACGGTGCCGACGCCGGAACGTCCGGCGGCCCGGTGTTTGTCGTTGACCACGGCGGCGAACTTGCAGCCGTTCTCGCCGGCCTGGCCGATGGAGGCGACCCGGGCGTTGTCGTCATGTTTCGCAATGAGGGCGTCCTCGGTTTCCCAGACGGTCTTGCCCCACAAGTCGGATGCATCGACCAGTTCCGCCTTGTCGTTCTCGATGTTGAGGTAGACCGGGTTCGGCGACTTGCCTTCGAAGATGATCATGTCCCAGCCGGCGTTCTTCATCTCGGCCCCGAAGAAACCGCCCGAGTTGGAGCACGCGATGGCGCCCGTGAGCGCGCCCTTGCAGACCACTGACCACCGCCCGGAGGTCGGCGCCGCCGTGCCGGTCAGGGGGCCGGTGGCGAAGATCATCTTATTCTCGGGAGACAGCGGATCGACCTTCGGATCCGTCTCTTCGACGATATACTTGGTCGCCAGGCCGCGTTGGCCCAGGTACTGTTGCGCCCACTCCATGTTGAGCGGTTCGCTCTCACAGGTTCCTTCGGTCAGGTTCACGCGAAGGATCTTTTCCGTCCAACCCATAGTTAACCTCCTTGTTCAAACCGTTGATTGTTACGCTTGTTCCTGAAGCACGGGATCGGTCTTGGCCGCCCATTTGCGCATCTTATCGTGGCCGGTGGTATCGGCGTCGACGTATAGGATGGCGTCCGTCGGACAAACTTCGACACACTTCGGTTCGCCGCCGCAGAGGTCGCATTTGGCGACCTTTCCTTTCGACTGGTCGTAATTGATCGTCCCGAAAGGACAGGCGATCGTGCAGACCTTGCACCCGACACAGCGCTCCATGGAGACGATCTTAGCACCGGTATCCTTGTCGTTGGTGATGGCTTCCACCGGGCAGACCTGCATGCACCAAGCCTCGTCGCATTGGGTGCAGGTATAGGGAACGTTGCGCCCCTGCTCCGCGAACTTGAAGACCTTGATGCGGGATTTAGCGGCGTTAAAGACGCCTTCGTGCTCATAGGAACACGCCAGTTCGCATTGCGAACATCCGGTGCATTCACCCGGGTCGATCAATAGTGATTTTTGCAATTGGTTCCTCCCCGAATTGCGACATGCGTTGGGGAGGCCCCGAAGACCCGAGAAACCTCCCTATTTCTCAGTTCCGGACGTTTGTCCGTCCGGCTTGGGTTTAAGTTAACACCCAAAACCGTTTCCGTTGAAACCCTTTTTACGGAACCCAGGAAACTTTCTGAAAATCGCAGAATTCCCTGATTTTTCTTAAGGAAATTGGCCCCCCCGACAAAATCGGATATCGTCTCGCCCAACGAATGCCGACAGGAGATTTTCCTTCCCCATGATTGCCTACGATGAATTCCGCAAACTCCATCACGCCGTTACATTTCTTGGCATGTCCGGTGTTGGCAAGACCGTTTTATCGAAGGAATTGAGGAAGTCCGACAATTGGTTTCACTTTTCCGCCGACTATCGCATCGGTACCGCCTATTTGGCCGAACACATCCTCGACAACATCAAATACAAGATCATGAACATGGAGGATAAGTTCGTCGCAGAACTGCTACGATCGGATTCAATCTATATCAGCCACAACATCACAGTCGACAATCTGGCCCCCGTCTCGACCTTCCTCGGCATGTACGGTGACACACGAAGTGGCGGGCTCGACAAGGCAACCTTTTTGCACCGTCAAGACCTCTATCGTGACGCCGAGATCGAGTCGATGATGGACGTAGCCCGGTTCATCGAGCGCGCATGGCGTATCTACGGTTGCGCCAACCTCGTGAACGACGCTTCCGGCAGCCTTTGCGAAGTCTCCGACCCGGACGACATCGAAGACCCGGTTCTCAATTCATTGGCGGAAGAGACCCTGATTATCTACATCCTGGCCGACGAGCGCTGCGAGGAGGACCTGAAAGATCGGGCGCGTACCCACCCGAAACCGCTTTTCTACAACCCGGCGTTCATTGCACCGGAACTGGAAGGCAAGCCTGAGGACGGGGCCGGTGTCGACACGCTGGATTTCGCTAGGCCGTTGTTTCCCCGTTTATTGGAGTTTCGCAAGCCCCGCTACGCGGCGATCGCCGAAAGATGGGGCTTTACAATCGGCGTCAACCAATTATTTGACACAGGTGATACGGACGCAACCGTTCCTTGCGCAGACCGGTTCCTGGAAAACGTCTACGGAGCCATCGAGGCCGAAGTCCCGCGTTCGGCGGCGTCCCTGGAAAAGCTGGAGCGATACTTGAATGCCTGCCGAGCCCGCGAAAGCCAACGGGCCTGACTACATACACCACGATTACCCCGAGGGCGTCCCGCTGAAGCGGCGCGAGCGAAGAACCCATTATGCCGATTAAGATCCCTGCCACCCTGCCGGCCAGCGAAATCCTCGAGAACGAGGGCGTCCTGATCATCAAGGAGTCCGACGCCATCCGCCAAGACATCCGGCCCCTGCACATCGCGCTGCTTAATCTGATGCCGGAGAAGATCAAGACGGAAACGCAGATCGCCCGTGTCCTCGGCAACAGTCCGCTGCAGATCGAAATGACCTTGATCGCGCCGACCAACTACGTGCCGAAGAATACGCCGCGCGAACACATGCTCGATTTTTACCATCCCTTCGAGGAAATGGTCGAACAACGCTACGACGGCCTGATCGTCACTGGTGCGCCGATCGAACAGATGCCGTTTGAGGCCGTCTCCTATTGGGACGAGTTGTGCCGCATCTTCGATTGGTCCCTCGAACACGTCCACGGCCTGTTCAACCTGTGTTGGGGCGGTCAGGCGGCGCTCCATCATTTCTACGGAATCCCGAAGTACCAGATGCCTGCCAAACGGTTCGGGGTCTATACGCACCGGGTCGTCGACCACACCTCGTTGTTGATGCGCGGGCTCAACGACGAGATCCCCATTCCCGTATCCCGCCACACGGAGAACCATCGGGAGGATTTCGCCGCATTCGGCAATCTGGAGATATTGATCGATTCAGAGGAAGCCGGGCCGTGCCTCGTTCACGACCGCAAACTTCGACACGTCCACATGTTCAATCACCTGGAATACGATTCCCACACCCTGGACGATGAGTACAAACGCGATGTCGCCAAGGGTGACGCCATCGATCTGCCGGTCCATTATTATCCCGGCGACGACCCGGACGCCGAACCGGTAAACGTATGGCGCGGCAACGCCCATCTGCTGTTCGGCAACTGGCTCAACTACCTCTACCAGTCGACTCCTTTCGAACTGACACGGGTCGGCATCGACCCGCCACGCGAATTTCACGCCGGCCAGCCGCGCACCCGCCCCGGGCAAAAGGTCGGCGGCTGACGGTCGGCTACCCACCTCTTGGATCGCTCTAACCATTCCAGTTATTCCGAAAGATAAGCGATTTCTCTATTTAAGATTGCATTGAATTTTGCCCGTAATTCTTTATCGTTGCTTGGCGGGAATAATAATGGGCGAAAGAACCTACTTGCGAGACCCTGGGCATGACATATCGGCAATGGGAAATCCCCTCGGACGCCCTGTCCGTCAGATGGAAGGCCTCGCCTATTGGAGAAGTTTGGCCGGCGAAGGAGAGATTCCGGCACCCACTGACTTCGAGATCATGAAACTGCCGCCGGCCAGCCTGCCGACGACGCATATTGCTGACGTCATCGACGGCGGTGTCGAGTTTCGCTACCGGTTTTGGGGCTCGAAGTTCCGCAACCACCTGGGCTATGACGGCACCGGCCTAACCTTCGCTGAACTGCAACCCGAGGAAATTCGCGATCCCGTTCGAGAAGCCAATCGATTGGTCGTCCAGGAAAAACGACCGTTCGCCATGATGTCTGAATTCACGCGCGGAGAGAAAACTCCGCATCAGGGTTTTCAACGTTTCCTGCGCCTTCCGCTCGGCACCGACGGTAACGTCCTTCAGGTGGTCTCCCTCGTCGAATTCCTGCAGGATTATAAGGAAAGCCGCAAGATTATCGAAGCGGTCGCGGCCCGCGAATTCTAACCGACGAATGGGAACGGACGGCTAGGACCGAGCCTGACAAAGGACAGACGGCCGCCGCCGGGAAGAGGCCGCAAAGGACAAAGACGCGCATGCAGATACTGAACCCGCCGGACTGGGCACGACCCAAAGGTTACAGCAACGGGATCAAGGCTAGAGGGGAGTTGGTGTTTTTGGCCGGCCTCGTCGGATGGAACGCGGCGGAGGTCTTCGAGACTGACGATTTCACCGGCCAAGCACGGCGCATCTTCGAAAGCGCCGTGGCGCTTCTCGCCGAAGCCGGCGCCGGCCCCGAACACATCGTCCGCATGACCTGGTTCGTACTCGACAAGGACGAGTACCTGGCTTCATTGCAAAACCTCGGTGCCGCCTATCGGGACGTCATCGGACGGCATTACCCGGCGATGTCCGTGGTGCAGGTTGCCGGCCTCATCGAACCGGGCGCCAAACTCGAAATCGAGATCACGGCCGTCGTACCGGACGATCCCGCGGATTAGAAGCCGGCCGGTAATCGGCCGGCAAGTCCGCGCCTCTCGGTCAGAGAATTCGATCCAAAACGGTCTCGAGACGCTCCACTGTACGGTCGATGTTATGGGCCTTGTCGAGACCGAACAATCCGATCCGGAAGGTCATGAAGTCTTCGGGTTCATCACACTGGAGCGGCACCCCGGCGGCCACCTGCAGACCTTCGGCGGCGAACTTCTTGCCGTTATGGATGTCCGGATCGTCCGTATAGGAAATGATCACGCCCGGCGCCTCGAATCCGGGCGCGGCGACGCTCCGGAATTGACGTTCGGCCAGAAGGGCCCGGACACGGCGCCCCAGGTCCATTTGTTCGCCACGGACCTTGTCGAAACCATAGGCTTCCGTTTCCTTCATGGTGTCCCGGAACCTGGCCAGGGCGTCGGTCGGCATCGTCGCGTGATAGGCATGGCCGCCATTTTCGTAGGCTTCCATGATCTGCCGCCACTTGCCGAGATCACAGGCGAAACTCGAACTGGACGTCGATTTGACGCGTTCGAGGGCGTCGCTACCGAGAACGACGAGACCACTGCTCGGCGACGAACTCCAGCCCTTCTGCGGCGCGCTGATGAGGACATCAACGCCGATCGCGGCCATGTCGACCCAGATCGTGCCGGAGGCGACGCAGTCAAGAACGAATAGGCCACCGACGGCATGCACGGCGTCGGCCACGGCCCGCATGTAGTCATCGGGCAGCATCATTCCGGACGACGTCTCCACATGCGGCGCAAATACAAGATCGGGCTTGTCTCTCTCAATCGCGGCGACCGCCTCGTCGATCGGGACCGGTGCAAACGGCATCTGACGCCCGGTATCGATTGGGCGCGCTTTGAGGACCGTGACATCGGATGGAATGTTCCCAGCCTTGAAGATTTGGCTCCAACGATAGCTGAACCAGCCGTTCCGAATAACCAGGCAGCGGCGGTCCGTCGCCAGTTGGCGCGCCACCGCTTCCATGGCGTAGGTCCCACCGCCCGGGACGACAACCACGCTATCGCCACCATATACGCTCTTCAGCGTAGTCGAAATGTCGTTCATTACGCCCTGGAAGCGCTGGGACATATGGTTCAGAGAGCGGTCCGTGAAAACCACGGAGTACTCGAGAAGTCCGTCCGGATCGACGCCGGGAATGTGGCCCGTCATTTTGTACTCCATTATCGACATGCGGTTATTGAGTTGATGGGTATTGGATTCACTCGCCGAGAACAAGACTCGATCTCGGAACTGACGGAACAATGACGGTCGGCAATGGGCGGAACGTCACAGTCGTTCCGCTTCGTTCAACCTGCGAAATGATTAGCCTCCGACGGCCTGACCATTTGGGTCGGGACAGAAAAGAACCGCATGTTCGGCAAGAAACGGTTCGTCCAATTGCGCAAGGACCAGTACGTTGTGCCGATGGCCGGGCAAAAACAGCGCCTGCCCCAGGCCTTCGCCGACTACCAACTTAACCAGGCACGCCGCGACGATCTGTCCGTCATTGAATTCTCTTTTAGTTGAAATACGGAAGCCCAGGTTTTAGTTGGCGACATGGAGGGAACCCTTGAAACATTATGTCGCATATTGAAACGCCTAGGTAACACTATCGAACTCGAAAGTGAGGATTCGAGTGATATTGTATGCAGATTGATGGTCGCGCGTTGACAGTTTATTGGCTCTTGGCGCGCCTTTACGCCGTCAAACCAAATGGCAGAAGATCGATCTGCATTAATCGCCAATACCGCCTAACAAGAGAGGTTCCCCAAGATGCTCGATCAAAACGAAGCGGTCCGTTTTCTCGATGCCCTGGCCGAAAGAGACTGTTCGACGCTACCAGACGGAGACGATCCCTTGTCCCAGTCGATCAGAAACCTCGCTGAATCTTTGGAAAAGGAAGAAAAGAAGATCCTGGATCGTACTGTGCGCTTTTCCATGAACGCCAGCGAAGCCATGACGGCCGTCGCCCAGATGTCGAGCAACGTGCGAGAGACCGACAATCGCACCCAGACAATGGCGGCCGCCGTCGAGGAATTGACCGCGTCGATCGATCAGATCACGGGTGCCAGCACCGCAGCCACCGAACTCGCAACGTCTTCGAATGCCGCCGCCACCGAAGGTGTGCAGAAGATGGACAACGTCGCCGAGCAAATGAACAAGATCTCTGACGTCGTTCAGAACGTCAGCCATCGCACGGAAGCCCTTTCGGAAGCGTCTGAACAGATTGCCGGTATTCTGGAGACCATCGATGCCATCGCAAAGCAGACCAATCTGCTGGCCCTCAACGCCACGATCGAAGCCGCACGCGCAGGTGAACACGGCAAAGGGTTCGCGGTCGTCGCCGGTGAAGTGAAAAGCCTGTCGAACCAGACGTCAAACGCCACCGAAGACATCCGCAACCGGATCAATGTCCTCACGGACGAGATATCCGGCCTCGTCTCGGCTGTGTCCAAGGTCATGGGCGATGTTGAGAACGGCCGCAACTCGGCCCAAGAGTCGTCACAGGGCATTCGTTCCATTAGCGAAAATGTCTCCAACGTCCGCGGACGGATGGAGGAAATCTCGTCGATGCTGTCCGAGCAGACAAAGGCGGTACACGAGATCGGTGAAGGCATCGGCAATGTCGCCGACCTCTCGAAGAGCAACCGGGAACGGACCGACAAGGCGATCCAATCGGTCAGTGCCACCGAGGCCCTTATCGAAGAACAGTTTGCCGAACTCGAGCAGATGCATATCGAGGACTACGTCCTGTTCCGCGCCAAGTCCGACCACTTCATCTGGAAAAAGAAACTGGCCGAGATGTTCGTCGGCCTCAACAACCTCAAGATGGAGGAACTGGCGGACCACCATCAGTGCCGCCTCGGCAAATGGTACGACCAGGTCAATGATCCCTGGTTCTCGGGCAACAGCGAATTCAAGGCACTCGTCGAACCGCACAGCCGGGTCCACGGGTTCGGCAAGGAAGCGGCGCGATTGCATCTCGAAGGCAACCTGGTCGAGGCCGAACGGCTTTTCGGCGACATGGAGGCGGCGTCGATCGAGGTCGTCGACCTATTGGACGGGATCCTGGAGAAAAGGAAGGCGGCCTGAGATGAAGGAGGCTGCGTTCTCGGCGCGGCAGCGAAATGTCGGGTACGGTGGGACGGCCGGAATTCCGACGCGGGTTCAAACGCGGAATCCGATCACCGACACATCGTCCCGCCGCGCCTCGTCGCCCTGATAATCGGCAAGCGACTGGAAGATCCTGTCCTTCTGTTCGGCCATGGACAGGCTCTGCATCCGCGAGATCAGCGATTTGAATCGCTTCTTCCCGAACATGCGGCGGTTGTCGCCGCCGACCTGTTCGATCAACCCGTCCGAAGACATGTAGAACGCCATGCCCGGCGATAGGTCGAAAGCGGCCTCGGCGTAGGCTTGGCTGGCGGCGATTCCGCGGTAACCGAGGCCTTGTTTGGTGCCCTTGATCTCCTCGACATCGCCTCCGTTGACCCGGAACAGTGAGAAACGGGCGCCGGCGAAAACGAGGTGCCCGAGGTCCGGTTCGAGGAAACAAGCGCCCAACTCGAGGCCGTCGTTGCTTTCGCCTTGGCCGCCGTGTTGATTGAGAGTGATCTGGATGATCTGGTGCATCCTCTGGATGAGGTCGCCGACCTTGCCCGGCGGCACTTCAGCCATGGCGATGCTGTCCGGCACCTTCGCGCCGGCATTCCCCATCGACCTGGTCACCAAGGACTTCGGCTTGATCTCACGCTCCGCCGCCGCCCTGGCCGCGCAGATACCTGTCTGCTAGGTGACCGGCAACGTCTATGCGACCGCTGTCGACCAGCGTTACGGCGACGACAACATAACCGGTGTCGCCCAACTGTTCGGGAGCCCGTCTTGAAAAGGTCCGGTTTCGATGGTCGCGAAAACGGGCCTGAGGCTAAATCGCGGGTTGTTCCGCGGTCCCCACCTGAGCCTTTTCGTCTTTGCTATGCGCTCGGCTTCGTCGCTCGTTAGCCCGAGCCGTCTGCCGACGGATGGCCGCTTGGCCGGCCACTTTTTTGCGTTGGATGAAGTTGTACCGGCTCCACATGGCGATCTCTTCAGACGTCCGAAAACAACCGGCGCAGAATCCGGTCGTTTCGTCGATGGCGCAGACGTCAACACAAGGTGAGCCGGCTTTCTTTTTCGTCAACATTATCGTCTCCCGAGTTTCCCAGGTATCGGGACGTGATTCCCTCAATATGAACGCATTATTACAGTTCTTAGAATGGGTTTAACTGATATGGATCAGTTTTCCGGCAATTTCTGGTCGTATAAGCCGGAAAATCGGCGGAATCGACCCGAGGCGGGATCACAGGCGATGATATTTCAACCGTTGCGTCAGGCGATGATCAGGAGAGCGATATAGGGCACGGCATTGAAAACCAAAAAGACGATCTTGTAGGCCCCGAGAAAGCCGTAGAAGACCGAATCGAATGTCGCGCGGGAAATTGGGAAAAACCGGCTTTGCGTGCGGTATAGGAAGTCGGGCGCCGCCATATACATGGCGATCGACATCACCAACAACGCCGCGTTGATGATCGTGCACCATTTGAAGAATTCGGCCAGTGTCTGAATATCCATGCGGGCCTCCGCGTTCGAGTAGCCTATGCATCAGAGTACCTGCATAGGGTAACTCAACCACGGGAGGTTGTCTTGCCGTAGCGGTCGGTGTGCAGCCGGACGCCCCCGGTTTCCTGGTTATGACTCCGCGAACGGCAGCGTCCGGCGCATGGACCCGGTCAACTTGAAGACCGCATTGGCGACCGCTGGCCCGATCGGCGGCACACCCGGCTCGCCGATGCCCGTCGGGCTTTCCGTCGACGCCACGATGTGAACCTCGACGTCGGGCATGGCGTCGATCCGGAGCGGCGTATAGGTGTCGTAGTTGCCCTGATCGACCATGCCGTCGGTAAGCGTCAGATTCTCGGCCAGTATGGCGCCGAGGCCGAAGCCGATTGACCCCTCAACCTGGGCCCGGATGACATCCGGGTTGACCGGTATCCCGCAATCAACGGCGCAGACGACCCGATGGACACGGGGCATGCCGTCGACAATCGACACCTCGGCGACCTGCGCCACGTAACTGGCGAAGCTTTCGTGCACGGCGAGCCCGAGCGCTCGGCCGGCGGCCACCGGTTTCCCCCATCCGGCCTTCTCGGCGGCCAGCTTGAGGACACCGGCGTGGCGCGGATGGTCTTTCAGCAGTTCGAGACGCAGGGCCAGCGGGTCGCGCCCGGCGGCCGCGGCGACCTCATCGAGGAAGGTCTCCGTCGAATAGGCCGTATGGGTCGAGCCGACGGACCGCCACCACAGGACCGGTATACCGACCTCCATGGTGGTCAGACCGACGTCCATATTGGACAAAGCGTAGGGAAGATTGGCCGCGCCTTCCACCGAGGTCGGATCGACGCCGTCCTGGATCATACCCTGGAACGGCGTGCCGGCGACGATCGACTGACCGACGATGTGGTGCTCCCAAGCGGCGATGGTGCCGTCCTTGTCTACACCGGCCTTCATGCGGTGCACGTAGGCCGGTCGGTAGCGCCCGCCTTGCATGTCGTTTTCGCGGGTCCATTGGACCTTAACCGGCGCCTTGAAGCCGATTGCCTTGGCGACCGACACGGCCTCGTTGACGATGTCGCCGTCGCCGACGCCGCGCCGTCCGAACCCGCCGCCGGTTTTCATTACGTGCAATCGCACTTTTTCCTTTTCGACGCCGGCGGTGGCCGCGGCAACATGGATATAGAGGTCGGGGATCTGGAGTCCGCCCCAGACCTCCAACGTGCCGTCGGCATTCATGCGGGCCACCGCGTTCAGGGGCTCCATGGCGGCATGCGCCAGGTAGGGGAATCGATAGGTCGCCTCGACGACTTTGTCGGCCTTCGCCATGGCTCCCGCCGCATCGCCTTTCGACGCCGCTTTCAGGGCCGGCGGTTCCTTCGACAATCGCTCGAACTCGTCCAGCAATCCAGCCGATCCGCGCTTTTCCGCCTTGCTTTCGTCCCAGGTTACGCGAACGGCATCCCGCGCCTTCAGAGCCGCCCACATATGTTCTGCCACGACGGCGACGCCGCGCGGCACGGCAACCACGTCGACGACGCCCGGCATGGCCTTGGCCTCGGCCGCTTCGAAGGACTGGACGGTGGCGCCGAAGCGCGGCGGGTGGATCATCACCGCCGTCAGCATACCGGGCAGTTTGATATCGATGGTGAAGTCGTGGGTGCCGTCGGTTTTTGGCGCCGTGTCGAAACGACGCCGCGTTTCCGAACCGATCTCGGTCCATTGATCGTGCGACTTCAGCGGCACGTTTTCGGGTATGGGCTGTTTGGCAGCCATCGCCGCCATGGCCCCGAACGTCGCCTTCTTACCGGACGGGTGACTCAGCATACCGGCGGCGACGGCGATTTCGCCGGCCGGCACCTGCCACGCCTCGGCGGCAGCGGCGACCAGCATGGCGCGCGCCGTTGCGCCGGCCTTGCGGTAACGCTCAAAGGACGTCGCGATGGTCGTCGAGCCGCCGGTGCCCTGGGCGACGCCGCCCCACATGATGTTGCCGTAGAGCGCCGTGTTGGCGCTGGCCCCGACGACCGTGACCTGGTCCCAGTCGGCGCCCAGTTCCTCGACGACCAAGGTGGCGACGCCATGGTAGCTACCCTGGCCCATGTCGAACTGCGATGACAGCACCGTCACCTGGTTATCGGCACCGATTTCCAGATAGGCGGCGAAGGGCGAGACAGGAGCCGCCGGTTTCTTGGTCTCGGCCGGGGCTGCAGCAAACGCACCATCACCAAATCCGATGACCAGTCCACCGGCCGTCGCCGCCGCACCGATCAGGAAACCGCGTCGCGAGGTGCCCTCTCCGGCTCGATTAAATTCGCTATTCACGAGGTTCATCATGATCACGTCTCCAGCCTGCGGGCCACTTCGTGGATGCCGGCCCGGATGCGTTGGTAGGTGGCGCAGCGGCAGAGGTTGCCGGCCATCGCCTCGTCGATATCGACATCGCTCGGTTTCGGGTTATCGCTGAGCAGCGCCGCCGCCGCCATGATCTGACCTGACTGGCAATAGCCGCATTGCGGCACGTCGAGGTCCGTCCAGACAGCGCGTACCGTCTCGGCAACCTTTCCGTCGAGCCCCTCAATTGTCGTGATCGCTGCGTCGCCGACGTCCTCGAGCGGCGTCTGGCAGGCGCGGATCGGCGCACCGTCCATATGAACCGTGCACGACCCGCACTGGGCCAGACCGCAGCCGAACTTGGTGCCGGTCAAACCGACAAGATCGCGGATCGCCCACAAGAGCGGCATGTCGCCGGGCCCGTCGATATCGTATGCCTTACCGTTGATGGAGAGTCTCGCCATGGTGTCCCCCGCCTCCGATGAACCGATCGCCGAACGCCGCCGCGACCCCGCCGGGCCGCCGCAAAGGTCGGCGTTAGCAATAGATGGTTATGAGGACCCCACGCGTGCAACCGCAAATGAACTAATCGTGACGGTCTTTGGTTTTGAGGCGGCTCGTTCCCTCTGGCGCGTGGTGTCGGTTCGGCGGCGCGGCGCAACACGAAATCGGATTGCAGACGCATTTATGACTCTTTCGTGACATTTTCGTCGGACGCCACAATTCCACTAGCGAAAATCAAAAACCGCCATAAAACTATCCCCGTTCGGAGGAGGACGCGTCCATCCCTGAAACGGCCACGACCCCATTTGTGTGAGACGATTATGAACCAACATACCGAAACGAAAATCCGTGAACGCGCGTACGCTTTGTGGGAGCAATCCGGCAAGACGACCGGCAAAGCCATGGACTTCTGGCTGCAAGCCGAGAAGGAAATCAACGAAGCCGCGACGGCCTCTCCGGCGCCGGCAGTCAAGGCGAAAAGCCCGGGAAGAAAGGCCAAGGGAACCACCGCCAAGTCCGTGACGGCCAAGGCGGCGGGCAAGACCAAAGCGACGGCCAAGGCGGCAAAACCGAAGACGGCTGCCGCAGCCAAGCCGAAGACGAGCCGTAAGAAAAAGTCCGACACCACCTGATCGGCGATTCGGCGGCCCGCGACTCCGGCGCCGCCCGGGTGTTTAATTCGTTCGAATCCGCGTGATATAATTGCGATCGGGCCTACAATCGTGTGCCCAAACATCGCTCAACCGTTGGGAGACCGGCCTTGGACGCAGCGAATTCCGCCGCCGGCGACACGTCGCCGGACATGAAGGGTTTCGACGCGGTCCTCGCGGGCGACCATGGCGATCCGTTCTCTTTTCTCGGCTTACACACGGACGACGGCGGAAAGGTCGTCGTCCGGGCTTTCCATCCGGAAGCCCAGCGCATCGACGTCATCGACGCTGCGACGGGTAAACAGGCGGCCCGCATGCGCCGCGTGAAAAGCCCGGGCTGCTTCGCGGCCACCATCAAGGACCGCGACGCCCCCTTCCCCTATCGCCTGAAAATGACTTTCGTCGATGCCGTCCTGGAGACCGAAGACCCCTACCGCTTCCCGCCGGTGCTGGGCGAAATCGACCTGCACCTGTTCCGAGAGGGCAGCCACTTCCGTACCTATGACAAACTGGGGGCCCATGTGACCCGCCTCGATGGCGTCGACGGAGTCAATTTCGCCGTTTGGGCGCCCAATGCCCGCCGCGTCAGCGTCGTCGGCGACTTCAGCGCCTGGGACGGACGCCGCCACCCCATGCGCAATCATCCCGGCTGCGGCGTATGGGAGATCTTCGTGCCCGGCCTCGGTGCCGGCGCCGTCTACAAGTTCGAGATCAAGGCGGCCGACGGAACGCTGCTGCCCCTGAAAGCCGACCCTTACGCCTTCGCCTGTGAGCAACCGCCCCGCTCGGCCAACATCGTCACCGATGCACAACCCTACCCCTGGCGCGACCAAGCGTGGATGGCGGAACGGGCCGCTCGATCCGGCAACGACCGCCCGATGTCCATCTACGAGGTCCACCTCGGCTCCTGGCGCCGATGCCCGGAGGAGGACAACCGCTATCTCAACTATCGGGAATTGGCCGAACAACTGGTCCCTTACGTGGCCGATCTCGGCTTCACCCATATCGAGCTTCTGCCTGTCAACGAGTATCCCTTCGACGGTTCCTGGGGGTACCAGCCGATCGGCCTTTTTGCGCCGACCAGCCGGTTCGGCACGCCCGACGATTTCCGCGCCTTCGTCGATGCCTGCCACGACATCGGGATCGGTGTCATCATCGATTGGGTGCCGGGCCATTTCCCGGAAGACGCGCACGGTCTCGGCCTTTTCGACGGCACCCATCTCTACGAACATGCCGACCCGCGCAAGGGCCGGCATATGGACTGGGGCACCTTGATCTACAATTTCGATCGCCGGGAAGTCGCCAATTTCCTCATCGCCAATGCGCTCTACTGGCTCGAGTCCTTTCATATCGACGGGCTGCGCGTCGACGCCGTCGCCTCCATGCTCTACCTCGATTACAGCCGCGAGGCCGACGAATGGGTCCCCAACGAGTACGGCGGCAACGAGAATTTGGGTGCGATCGCCTTCCTCAAACGGCTCAACGAAGCGGTCTACGGCGGGCACCCGGGCGCCTTCACCATCGCCGAGGAGTCGACCGCCTGGCCGCAGGTGTCGCGGCCCACCTACCTGGGCGGTCTCGGTTTCGGCTACAAGTGGAACATGGGCTGGATGCACGACACGCTGCGCTACATGTCGAAAGAACCCGTACACCGCAAATTCCACCATGACGACCTGACCTTCGGCATGCTCTACGCATTCCACGAGAACTTCGTGTTGCCGCTGAGCCACGACGAAGTCGTCCACGGCAAAGGCTCGATCATCGGGCGCATGCCCGGTGACCGCTGGCAGCGGTTCGCCAACCTTCGGGCCTATTACGCCTTCATGTACGCCCATCCGGGTAAGAAGCTGTTGTTCATGGGTGGTGAGTTCGGCCAGGAACGGGAGTGGAACCACGACGCCAGCCTCGACTGGCACCTGTTGTCGGACCCGCTGCACGGCGGCGTGCAGAATCTGCTGCGCGATCTCAATTGGCTCTATCGCGGCACGCCGGCACTGCATGAAAGGGACTGCGATCCGGCCGGGTTCTCCTGGGTCGACTGCAACGACAGCGAACAAAGCGTGCTTTCGTTCATGCGTTTCGGTGCAGATGGCCAAGGCCTCGTGGTCGTTGTCTGCAATTTCACGCCGGTCGTCCGCCAGGCCTACCGGCTCGGTGTGCCGCGCCCCGGTCATTTTCGGGAAGCACTGAACACGGATTCGAACTTTTACGGCGGCAGCGACGTCGGTAACGGCGGCGGTGTCGACACCGCGGATAACGCCATGCATGGCCACCCCCATTCCCTGACGCTGACCTTGCCGCCACTGGCGACATTGGTGCTCGCCCTTGATGATTAAACGGAAGGGCGACGGCGGGAATTCGGTGTGGCCCGGTGCGCCCTACCCTTTGGGCGCGACCCCCGACAGCAAGGGTACGAATTTCGCGTTGTTCTCGGCCAATGCCGAACAAGTCGATCTCTGCCTGTTCGACGGCAACGGCGGCCGCGAAACACACAGGATCAAGCTCCCCGAGTACACGGACCAGGTCTGGCACGGCTACCTGCCGGGCGTTCGGCCGGGGCAGATCTACGGATATCGGGTTTACGGCCCTTACGCGCCGGACCGCGGCCACCGCTTCAATCATCACAAGCTTCTTGTCGACCCCTATGCGCGCAATCTGACCGGGCGGCTGGTGTGGAACGACGCCAATCTCGGCTATGACCCGGACAACGCCAAGAAGGACAAGTCCTTCAACCGCGTCGACAACGCCGCTTTCGTGCCCAAGGCCGTCGTCACCGACACCGGGGCCGGGATCAAATCGCCGCCGGACATTCCCTGGCAGGAAACGGTGATCTATGAACTCCACACCCGCGGTATGACCATGCGCCACCCCGATGTCGAGGACGAACACCGCGGCACCTTCGCCGGGCTCGCCGACGAGGCGGTGATCGATCATCTGGTCTCTCTCGGCATAAATACGGTGGAACTGCTGCCGATCCATCCTTTCGCCGATGAACGCCACCTGGCCGAACGCGGCATGACCAATTACTGGGGGTACAGCCCCTTCAATTACTTCGCCCCGGACCCGCGCTACCTGGCGACGGGCGGGATCGACGAGTTCCGCGGGATGACGGCCCGCTTCCATGAGGCCGGCCTGCAGGTCGTCCTCGACGTCGTCTTCAACCACACCGGCGAAGGCGACGCCCTCGGACCGACGCTCAGCTTCCGCGGCATCGATAACGCGTCCTATTACCACCACGAGGCCGACGCACCGGGTCGCTATGCGGACCATACCGGTTGCGGCAACAGCCTCGACCTCACCCATCCCCGTGTCCTGCAGATGGTGCTCGATTCGCTCCGCTACTGGGTCGAGGACATGCACGTCGACGGCTTCCGCTTCGACCTGGCGACGACGCTGGCCCGCGGACCCGGCGGGTTTGAGGCCGACGGACCGTTCCTTTCAGCCGTGCGCCAGGACCCGGTGCTGTCACGGGTCAAGTTGATCGCCGAGCCCTGGGATCTGGGTCCGGGCGGTTACCGGGTCGGCGGTTTTCCGCCGGGCTGGTCGGAGTGGAACGACAAATACCGCGATACGGTCCGCGCCTTCTGGAAAGGCGACGACGGCGTCCTCGGCGACATGGCGTCCAGCCTCACCGGCAGCAGTCATCTGTTCGCCAAGCACGGGCGCCGGCCGCGGGCCAGCGTCAACTTCGTCACCGCCCATGACGGCTTCACCCTGACCGACCTGGTCACCTATGAGAGCAAGCGCAACGAAGCCAACGGCGAAAACAACCGCGACGGTACCGGCGACAACCGGTCCTGGAACTGTGGGACCGAAGGACCGACCGACGATCCGGATGTCGGCGCACTACGCCTGCGCCAGAAACGCAATCTCATGGCCACCCTGATGCTGTCGCAGGGCGTGCCCATGGTGACCGCCGGCGACGAGTTGGGACGGACCCAGGGCGGCAACAACAACGCCTATTGCCAGGACAACGAGACCAGCTGGATCGACTGGGAGGGACTCGATGCCGAGGACCGTGGCTTCCTTGAATTCGTGCGCCGCATGATCGCCCTTCGCCGCGAACATCCCGCATTCCGGCGTCCACGTTTCTTTCAGGGCCGGCCGGTCAACGGCTCGCAGCTCAACGACATCACCTGGCTATCGCCCGAAGGCCGCGAGCTCAAGGGACACGAATGGGGCCTGGCCTACGCACGCTGTTTCGGGTTCCACCTGGGTGGCGATACCGGCACCTACCTCGGACGCGACGGGCGCGACCTCGCCGACGACCGGTTTGTCGTATTGATGAATGCCCACAACGACGCGGTGCCGTTCATTCTCCCCGAACCGTCATTCGGCGAAGCGTGGCGGGAAGTGTTCGACACGGCGCGGCCGGAAAGTGCCGACGAAGAATCCGTGTATCGAGCCCGCCAGACCTACCGCCTCGAAGGCCATTCCATGGCCTTGCTCATCCACGATCACGGAGACGGGGCGTGAGCGGCGAAACGGCGGACCTGGAACGGCTCGCCGAACGGGCGGGGATTCACCTCCATTACAGGGATATCTTCGGCGAGGGCCACCGGACACCGCCCGATACACAGCGGGCCCTGTTGTCGGCCATGGGTTTCGAGGTGGATACGCCGGGCGACGCACGCGACAGCCTTAAGGCCTTCGAGAAAGCGGAACGCCGACGGGTTCTGGCCCCGGCAACGGTGCTTCGCCGCGACCGTCAGGCCTTTTCCATCACCATCAATGCTCCGGCAGCCAGCACCATCGCCTGGGAACTCACCCTCGAAAACGGTGAAACGATGAGCGGCGACAGCCGACACGACGACCTTTCTGAGACCCTGGGCGAGGGTCCGGAACGACTCTTGGCCCTGCCGCCCGATATGCCCGACGGATACCACCGGCTGCACGTCACCGCCGGCGGCGAACACGCCGAAACCATGGTGATCGTGGCGCCGCCGGCCGCCTATCTGCCCGACTGGATGGCCGCCGGCGGGCGGCGATGGGGCCTGGCCTGCCACCTCTATGCCCTGCGTTCGTCCGGCGACTGGGGGATCGGCGACTTCTCAGGGCTCATGCAGCTGATGGGTGCCGCCGACGGACTCGGCGCCGCCGTTGTCGGCATCAACCCCCTGCATGCCCCCTTCGGCTGCCACCCGGAAGGGGCCAGCCCCTACTCCCCGTCGAGCCGGCATTTCCTCAATCCGCTTTACATCGACGTCGCCGGACTCCCATTTCTCGACGCCTGCCCAGAAGCGCGATCGATCCTCGGCGAAAACGCGTTTGCCGCTCAATTGGCCGCGGTGCGCTCGGAGCGCCATGTCGACTACGCCGGCGTTTCGGCCCTCAAGCACCGGGTGCTGCAAGCCGCCTATGAGGAATTCTGCCGTTTGCCCGTGGAACAACGTCGGGCTTTCGAGGATTTCCGATCGGTGGGTGGCGAAGCGCTCGCCCGGTTCTGCCTGTTCGAGGCCCTGCACGATCATTTCGATGGAGCGCCCTGGTCCGCGTGGCCGGTGGATTATCGGACCCCTTCCAGTGCCGCCGTCGAAGGCTTCGCGGTCGATGATGCCGAGCGGGTCGGCTATCACGCCTTCCTGCAGTGGCTTGCCGATATGCAACTGGCGGCTGCGACCGATGGCCGGGGAGCCTGCCTCTATAGGGATCTGGCCACCGGTGTCGATCCCAACGGCGCCGACGCCTGGGCCGATCCGGAAGCCACGGTACGCGGCGTCACCTTCGGCGCACCGCCCGACGCCTTCAATGACCAGGGTCAGGATTGGGGCATGCCGCCGCCCAACCCCCAGGTCATGAAAGCGAAAGCCTTCGCGCCCTTCGCCCGCCTGCTGCGGGCCAACATGCGTCATGCCGGCGCCCTCAGGATCGATCACGCGTTGGGCCTGATGCGCCTGTTCTGGGTCCCCGACGGCGCCAAACCGACGGAGGGCGCCTACGTCTCCTACCCCCACGCCGACCTCGCCGGCGTGCTGGCGTTGGAAAGTCACCGCAACCGCTGCCTGATCGTCGGCGAGGACCTGGGCACCGTGCCCGACGAGTTCCGCGCCTACATGGACCAGGAGAAGTTCCTGTCCTACCGGGTCTTCTATTTCGAACGGTGGCCGGAAGGACTGTTCAAGCGACCCGATGCTTATCCCGACCTGTCATTGGCGACCGCGACGACCCATGATCTGCCGACCCTGGCCGGCTTCTGGAGCGGCGATGATCTGATCTTACGGGACCGCCTCGGGCTCAACGCGGGCGACGACCTCGTCACCGCCGAGACCGCCCGGGCGGCCGATCGCGAGGTCTTGATCGCAGCGCTCCGCGACCAGCAGCTGCCGGTCGATGGTCTGTTGCCCAATGGCTCCGCCGACGACGGTGCCCTGAAGGCGCTCACCGCCGCCGTCGAACGCTATCTGGCCCGCTCCAGGGCGGGCTTGATGATGATCAACCTAGACGACCTCCTGATGGAGCTCGAGCAGCTCAATCTGCCGGGAACGGTGGAAGAGTACCCGAACTGGCGACGCCGCCTTGCCGCCGGCGTCAAGGACATAGCCGCCGATTCGGACATCGTCGATATCCTGCGGGCCGTCACCGAGGAGCGGCCGGGCTAGGTCCCGTTCGGTTCGATCTCCCAGATCTTCGCCGCGTAGCGGTGGATCGTTTCGTCGCTGGAGAACCGCCCCACGTTGGCGACATTGAGGATGGCGCGGCGCGTCCAGTCCTCAGGGTCGCGGTAGGCCTCGTCGACGCGCTCCTGACACTCCAGGTAGGACGCGAAATCGGCGAGCAGCAGGTAGTGGTCGCCACCGCGCAACAGAGAGTCGACGACAGCGCGGTAGCGGTAGGGATCATCGGCCGAGAAGTACCCCCCGCGGATCATGTCGAGGACTTGTCGCAGTTCCTCGTTGTCGTGATAGTACTGGGTCGGGTCGTAACCCCTTGACCTGAGGCTGTGCGCACCGTCGGCGTCGAGGCCGAAAATGAAGATGTTCTCCGCTCCGACCTCGTCGTGGATCTCGATATTGGCGCCGTCCATGGTGCCGATGGTCAGCGCCCCATTGAGGGCGAATTTCATGTTGCCGGTCCCCGACGCCTCGGTGCCGGCCGTAGAGATCTGTTCGGAAAGTTCGCTGCCGGGGATGATGACCTCGGCCAGCGACACGCTGTAGTTGGGGCAGAACACCACCTGGAGGCGCCCGTCCATGGCCGGGTCGTGGTTGATGGTCTCGGCGACGTCATTGATCAGCCGGATGATCAATTTCGCCATGTCGTAACCGGAGGCCGCCTTGCCGGCGAAGATGACGGTGCGCGGCACGGCGTCCTGCGACGGGTCCTCTCGCAACCGGTTGTAGCGGGCCACGACCTGCAGCAGGTTCAGGAGCTGGCGTTTGTACTCATGGATCCGCTTGGCCTGGGAATCGAACAGCGTGTCGGTCGCCAGGGCAATGCCCTGGCGTCTTTCGATCATGGCCGCCAGGCGTTCCTTGTTGCGATGTTTGACGGCGCGGAATGATTGGCGAAAGCCGGCGTCATCGGCGAAGGGAACCAGGTTTTTCAGTTGCGGCAGGTTGCGGACCCAATCGGCACCGATGGCCTCGCTGATCAGGTCCGACAAACCGCGGTTGGCTTGGTGCAGCCACAAACGCGGCGTGATTCCGTTGGTCATGTTGAGGAACTTGCCGGGGTAAATGGCGTCGAATTCGGGGAAGGTCGATTCTCTGAGCAGCTTGGTGTGCAATTCGGCGACGCCGTTGACCTTGGTGCTGCCGACGATGGCCAAATGCGCCATGCGGATCGACCGGTTGAAATCATCGACCAGGGACAGGCGGCCGAGCATGGCCGAATCGCCCGGATAAAGACGGCGCACGGTCTTCAGGAAGACATCGTTGATCTGGAAAATGATCTCCAGATGCCGGGGCAGGATCCGTTCGAGCATGTCGATGGACCAGGTTTCCATCGCCTCCGGAAGCAGGGTGTGATTGGTATAGGCAAAGGTCCGGGTGATGATCTCCCAAGCCTCATCAAAACCCATCTTGTGTTCGTCGACGAAAATGCGCATGAGCTCCGGGATGGCCAGCGCCGGATGGGTGTCGTTGAGCTGGATGACGGCCTTGTCGGGCAACCCCGCGAGATCGTCGTCGGTACGCAAATAGCGGGCGACGATGTCCTGGATCGAGGCGCTGACGAAGAAATACTCCTGTTTCAGGCGCAGCTCCTGGCCGCGGGTGTTCTTGTCGTTGGGGTAAAGCACCTTGGTCAGGTTCTCGGAGTCCGTCTTCTCGCGCACCGCCTCGGCGTAGTGGCCCTGATTGAAGTGCTTGAGGTCGAATTCCTTGGGCGAGCGCGCCGACCACAGGCGCAGGTTGCCAACCGTCTCGGTGGCGAAGCCGGAGACCGGCACGTCGAAGGCCATGGCGTAGACGTCCTCCGTATCCACCCACTGGCATTCCTCCTCGCCGGCCGGGTTGCGGAAGCAGAGGATGTGCCCGCCGAAACGCACGGGATAGAGGACGCTGGCCCGTTCCACCTCCCACGGGTTGCCGTAGCGCAACCAGTTTTCCGGTTTTTCAACCTGCTTGCCGCCTTCGATGGACTGCGTGAACATGCCGTACTCGAAGCGCAGCCCGTAGCCGATGCCCGGGTAGTCGTGGGTCGCCATCGAGTCCATAAAGCACGCCGCTAGGCGCCCCAGGCCGCCATTGCCGATGGCGGCGTCGTATTCGCACTCGACCAAATCGGCCAGCGGATGGCCGAGCTCGTCGAGGGCCTGCTCGGTGACCGCGTAGACGCCGAGATCGTGCAACGATTTCTTCAGGTTGCGTCCGATCAGGTATTCCATGGACAGGTAATAGACGCGCTTGACCTCCTTGGCGTAATTGGCCCGGGCCGTGCGGATGTTGCGCTCTGAAAGAACACAACGGATCAGATGGGCGAGCGCGAAGAACCAATCGCGGGTCGTCGCGCGATTGGGGTTCATGCCGATTTCATGGATGACCGCGTTGACCAGTGCCGCCTTCAACGACTCGGCGTTGTCGAAGGTGTCGCGGAGCCTGTCCTGCAGACAGAGTTCCGTCAGATCTCGCGTAACCCGCTCGTCCATCAGCGGCTCATGGCGAGGGTTCTGTAGAGGTCATGATACGATCGCGCGCCCACCTGCCAACTGTAGTCTTTTTGCATGGCACTTTGTTGAAGGCGACGCCACCAGTCGGTGTTGCCGTACCATTGACGGACGCGCCCCAGCGTCTCCAATAGGTCTGCCGGGTCGGCGGCGTCGAAAACGAAACCGCAGCCGTCTTCCTGATCGGCGGCGTCGATCACCGTGTCCGACAGCCCGCCGGTCCGCCGCACCACCGGTATCGATCCGTAGCGCATGGCATAGAGTTGGGTCAGCCCGCAAGGCTCGAAACGGGACGGCACCAGAATGGCATCGCTGCCGGCCTGGATCAGGTGAGCAAAGGCCTCGTCGTAATCGATGCGGACGGTGACCTTGTCCGGCGCTTCGGCGGCGGCCTGGCGGCAGCGCTCTTCCAATCCCGGATCGCCGGTTCCCTGGATGACCACGGCAAAACCCATATCGAGAATGCCGGACAGGGCGTCGAGGATGAGGTCGACGCCTTTCTGCACGACCAAGCGGCCGACCAGCCCGAGTACGGGCGTATGGCCTTTGGGCAGCAGCCCCGTGTATTCGAGCAGGATCTCCTTGCACTTTTCCTTGCCGTCGAAATCCTCGGCCGAATAGGCGGCCGGAATCATCGGATCCTGTTCCGGGTTCCAGGTCTCGTAGTCGATGCCGTTGAGGATACCGACGAGATCGTCCGTACGGGCCTCGAGCACACCTTCCATGCCACCGCCGAACGCTGGCGTCAGGATTTCCTTGGCGTAGGTTGGGCTGACGGTGGTGATCATGTCGGAATAGGTGATGCCGGCCTTCAGGTATGAAAGAGCACCATAGTATTCAGCGCCGTCGATGGTGAAAACCCCGCTTTGCAATCCGATCGCGGCCAACGCGTCGGGTCCGAACAAGCCCTGATAGTGGAGGTTGTGGATGGTGAACAGCGTCGGCGGCGTCTTGCCGCCCCATTGCGAGAGATAGGCGGGAATCAACCCGGTCTGCCAGTCGTTGGCATGGATTACGTCCGGTGGCCAGCCGACCATGGAGCCGGCAAATCCGATCATCGCCGCGGCGCGGGCCAACAAGGCGAAACGCAGATGATTGTCCGGCCAATCGAAGCCGTCGGGCCCGATGTAGGGCTCGCCTTGGCGTTCGAAAAGTGCGGGATTGTCGAGCAGCCAGACGCGCACATCACTGTCCGGCATACGGCCCGGCAACAGATAGGTCTGGCCTGTACCGAGCGGATCGCCGAGCCGAACCCGACGGCCGCGGCCCTCCATGCGGTCGAGGGCTTCCGGGTAGGCCGGAAGCAGGATCCTGACGTCCTCACCCAGTTCGGCCAGAGCCTTCGGGAGGGCGAAAGCGACATCGGCCAACCCCCCCGTTTTGACCAGCGGATAAGCCTCCGATGAGACGAACAAAATCTTCATGTTTCGCGTCCTGTGCTGACCGGTGACGCGGCCCGGCGCTCAGCCGTTGCCTTAACGGTCAAGAATACCGGGACCGTGGATCAAAACGGCCCGTTCATCAACACCAATTTCGCTACGGTTTGTCGGCAACCGTCGCGGGACCATTGAACCGGGCGACGGCCGCCGAAACGCCATGCTATAGTCGGATCCAGCTTGAACCGCTCCGGCCGGAGATTACGACATGAACGATGCGGGCGCCCGGGCCTGGCCGACAACCGCCGACGGCACCACCGATTGGGAACGCGTTTTCGAAGACCCGAGCGACGGACTGATCGTTCTCGCCTGCCGATCCGAGACGCCCGATCAACTCAAGACCATGACCCTGATCATCCTCCGCCAGCTGTTCAAACGGAAAAACGACGATCAGGGCGACGACAAAATGGCCGCATACCTCGACAAGACCATTACCGACGACGCACCGGCGGATGCGATCGACGGTTTGCGCAGCGATGTCACCCGGCTGTTCCGCCGGATCAAAGATGACCGCATCAAGCAGGCCGCCGCCTATATCGAAAAGAAAAATGCGGTCGAAACGCCGGTGTCGACCGACCTGGGGCCGGAACGCAGGGCAGTGCCGAACGGCCAGGGCCTGCCTTCAGACCCCTGATATCGTTGATAAACTCGTCCGAAAGAGTGTTTTGGGCGTCCGCTTCTATTAAGAGCGGACGTTTATTCGCCGCCACTGGCAGATGCTGCGGCGGTTTTTGGCTTTGGTT